>Ga0334894_1000114_pt1 | contig 119998 bp, 126 predicted proteins | sample GraSluR3_MG_6_FD_207225 | JGI IMG/M metagenome (GOLD analysis project Ga0334894, IMG submission 207225) | Sludge microbial communities from methane-producing bioreactor in Wageningen University, Netherlands - Granular Sludge_12_05 R3 | ecosystem: Engineered > Bioreactor > Anaerobic >...
CAATTTAAAAGATCAAGCATATACTTTTAACAATAATAGGATGAAAGTTCTTTCAGAATATTCTGAAAGTAATTAAGGGAATTTTTTAGATTTATAGGTAGATAAAAAAATTTGCTCGTTGGAGCTGAAAATCCATTAAACATATTGACATTAAACTATGTATGATTTAATATATAGATAGATGGTCATCTATCTATGAGAAAAGAGGTAGTTTCAGTGGAGGAAAATGTTGAGATTTTTAAGGCGTTATCAGATAAAAATAGATTACTAATACTAGATATGCTGTCCTGTGGTGAGCTCTGTGCATGTGACATTATGGATGCACTTAGTTTAACACAGCCAACCATATCCCATCATATGAAGGTTCTGCAACATGCAGGATTGGTTACTGGACGGAAGGATGGAAAATGGATGCATTATTCCATCAATCAAGATAGGATCGATGAGGTCTGTTCATTCATTAAAAACCTTACATTCTATAAGGATGATTGCATCTGTAAAAAAATTAAGAAACAATGTTAAATATGAACTATAAGAAGAGGTGAATCATGAAGATTGATATTTCTAAAAATGCAATTGAATATATTAAAGAAAATGGAGGCACATCAACCATAGGCTTCAGTAAACAAGGATGATGTCATACTAAGACTGTGGATGTTCCAAAGATTTACCTTGGAACACCTCAAGATAATCTGGAGGATTATCAAATATATAAAGAGGATGGAATAATACTTTATATTATTAAGGGATTAAAAACCCAAAATGATGAGTTGATTATATCCCTTTCAACATTATTTAAATGGAAAAAGCTTACCCTTGAGGGGACACTTATCTAATATACTGGAGGAAAATTTATATGACAGAAAAAGGACAACAAGGTGGAGGTATTGACTTTTTTAGTAGGTATCTAACTGTATGGGTCGCCCTATGCATTGTAGTCGGTGTTGCTATCGGACAATTAATCCCTGCCTTTCCAGAAACCCTAAGTAAATTTGAGTATGCAAATGTTTCAATACCAGTTGCCATACTGATATGGTTAATGATATATCCTATGATGTTAAAGATTGATTTTACTAGCATTGTGGAAGCCACAAAGAAACCAAAGGGATTAATAGTAACCTGTGTTACCAACTGGCTGATTAAGCCCTTTACCATGTATTTAATAGCAGCTTTTTTCCTAAAGGTTGTATTTAGCAATTTAATACCTGATGCCTTAGCTTCTGAATATCTTGCAGGAGCAGTTCTATTAGGAGCAGCACCCTGTACCGCCATGGTATTTGTATGGAGTCATTTAACCAAAGGAGATCCAGCCTATACCCTAGTACAGGTAGCAGTAAATGATCTTATTTTACTTGTTGCTTTTACCCCTATCGTTGCACTTCTTTTAGGTATTAGTGATGTCATAGTACCCTATGATACATTATTTTTATCTGTGGTCTTATTTGTTGTGATACCTTTAGTAGCAGGCTATTTTTCAAGAAAATATATTGTAAAGAATAAAGGTATTGAATACTTTGAGAATGTATTCTTAAAGAAATTTGATAATACAACCATCATTGGTCTTTTACTAACATTGGTTATAATTTTCTCCTTCCAAGGAGAGGTAATCATAAATAATCCATTGCACATACTATTAATTGCAGTACCTCTAACCATACAAACCTTCTTAATCTTTATTATTGCCTATGGCTGGGCAAAGGCATGGAAGCTGCCCCATAATGTTTCGGCACCAGCGGCAATGATTGGAGCAAGTAACTTTTTTGAGCTAGCAGTGGCTGTAGCAATATCCCTATTTGGCTTAACATCAGGAGCAGCTTTAGCTACAGTGGTGGGCGTATTGGTAGAGGTACCTCTAATGCTTACCCTAGTTAAGATTGCAAATAACACAAGACATTGGTTTCCAGAGCAGGACAGAGGGGTAAGATAATAATAAACAACTGGGAGGACTGACTAAATATGAAGAAAAAAGTTGCCTTTGTTTGTATTCATAATTCCTGCCGCTCTCAAATGGCAGAAGCTTGGGCAAAGAAGCTAGGTAGGGATATCCTTGAGGTGTACTCTGCAGGCACCGAAAAGTACCCTGAGGTAAAGCCAGGTGCTGTGGAAGTTATGGAGGAAGCTGGGTTGGATATGAGTAAACATTATCCCAAGCTTTTAATTGATATCCCAGAGGAAATAGATATATTGATTACAATGGGCTGTGGTGTAGAATGCCCTTATATACCCAATGAACATAGAGAAGATTGGGGATTAGAGGATCCTTCTGGAGGACCGATAGAGGGCTATAGAAATACCAGGGATTTGATTAAAGAAAAGGTAGCGGACTTGGTTAAGAGAGTAAAGAATGAGGAAATATAAAATTAAAGGTAGTTTCTACTAGGTAAACTACCTTACTATTTATCAAAGGATTGTAAATAATAACACAAAAATATTCAGACTTAAAGGAGTTAAAAAGATGAAAGAAATGATTATATTTGAACCAGCTATGTGCTGTCCGACTGGGGTTTGTGGACCAGGAGTTGATAAAGATCTTTTAAGAATCTCTACGGTAATAAATAATCTAACTAAAAATGGTGTGCCTGTGGAAAGACATAACCTAACCAATAATCCTCTAATTTTTGTACAAAATCAAGAGATCAATCAGATGTTAGAAAAGGAAGGAATCGAGGTACTACCTATTACCAAGGTAGATGGGGTGGTTGTTAAAACTAAATCCTATCCAACCAACGAAGAATTCTGCAACTTTTTAGATGTAGGAGAAGATAAGATAAAGTAAATTCAATTAAGAAGGAGTTGTATTAAAATTAAAAACTTTGACATAAATAATATTCATATTACGAAATATTTATTTTTCACAGGAAAGGGAGGGGTGGGCAAAACCTCCACTGCATGTGCTACAGCAGTTGCTCTTGCAGATCAAGGAAAGAAAGTCTTGCTGGTCAGCACCGACCCTGCATCCAATTTGCAGGATGTGTTTGATACTCAGCTTTCTAATAAAGGCGAGCCTATTGAAGAGGTACCGAATCTTGTAGTAGCAAATCTTGACCCAATACAGGCAGCAGCTGAGTATAAGGAGAGTGTGATTGGACCCTATCGTGGGAAATTACCAGATGCGGTATTAAATAATATGGAGGAACAGCTTTCAGGTTCTTGTACAGTTGAAATTGCAGCTTTCAATGAGTTTTCAAATTTTATAACTGATGAAAGGGCTCAGGAAGAATATGATCATATCATATTTGACACCGCACCAACAGGTCATACCCTAAGAATGTTGCAACTACCTTCTGCATGGAGTAACTTTTTGGATGAGAACACCCATGGTGCATCCTGTTTGGGGCAGCTTTCAGGTCTTGGAGAAAAAGAATTGATCTATAAGCAAGCCGTAGAAAATCTAGCCGATGGACAGTTAACTACCCTCATTCTTGTAGCTCGTCCAGAATATGGACCCTTGCAGGAAGCCCAAAGGGCATCAAAGGAACTAGGAGAGATTGGTATAAAGAATCAGGCTTTAATAATCAATGGGGTTTTAAATAAGTTTGACGATGCCATCTCTGAAAGTTTGTACTATAAACAGCAGAATGCATTACAAGAAATTCCAGGAGGTTTGATGAATGTAGACACATATACTATCCCGCTTCGGGCTTATAATGTTACAGGGATCGATAATGTTCGGGCATTTTTAAAAGAGGATGGATATGTTGCCGCTGAAGATAAAATCAAAGCAAAGTCTATTCCAACCCTTCATAGAGTTATAGAGGACTTATATCAATCAAATAAAAGAGTAATATTTACTATGGGAAAAGGCGGAGTGGGAAAAACCACCATCGCTTCGGCAATTGCTTTGGGATTGTCTAAGAAAGGGGAAAAAGTACATTTAACCACCACTGATCCTGCAGCACATCTTAAATATATCATACAAGAGGATGCCAATATTACTATGAGTCATATCGATGAAGAATCAGAGCTAGAAAAGTACAAAGAAGAAGTACTTTCCAAAGCTAGGGAGACTATGTCAAAGGACGATCTTGCCTATATTGAAGAGGACCTTCGCAGTCCGTGTACCCAAGAGATTGCAGTATTTCGTGCTTTTGCGGATGTGGTAGAAAAGGCAGAGAATGAAATTGTAGTAATTGATACGGCTCCAACAGGGCATACCCTATTACTGTTAGAATCAACAGAGAGCTATAATAAAGAGATTTCACGATCCCATGGAGATGTACCTGAATCCGCAAGAAAGTTACTTCCAAGACTTAAAAATTCAGCTGAAACTGAGGTACTTATTGTAACCCTTGCTGAAACTACACCCTATTATGAAGCCTTGAGATTAGATGAAGATTTAAAGCGTGCAGGTATATACAGCAAATGGTGGATCATTAATTCATCTTTATATAAAACAGGTACCACCAACACATTGTTGAAAGCAAAGGCAAGTAATGAAATTGAATGGATCAATAGAGTTGATGTCCATGCAAAGGGAAATTTTGCTGTAATTCCCTGGAGTGCTGATGAAATTAAAGGGGAAAAATTAAAGGACCTAATAGAGGAGGATTAATATGGAGAATAAAATCAAAATCCAGATATTTGGTATAAAGGATGAGGTTATCGTTGAACAATGTGGATGAGGACCCAGCACAAACTGCGGTCCCAGTGAGGATCCCAAAACAATAGAAATGTATCAGGAACTAGAAAAGTTTTTAAAACAAACGGAAATATGGGATAAGATTGATATGGAGTTTATTGATATAAAGCAGGATGATACCAGTAAATATGATAAGGAAATGAAGGTACTAAAAACGAATAATCAACTTCCCATAACCTTTATTGGAGGAAAACCTGCTTTTTCTGGAAAGGTAGATAATTTTAGAACTTATTTATTATTAAAGAAAATAAATCAATAGCTATGAAAAAAAACCGTCATTTAAGATTATTACAATTTAAATGGCGGTTTAAATTTTACCATTAAATACACATAAAAAGTTGACAATGGAAACCAATTATCATATACTGATATTAGTTGTCGGTGGAAACTAAATAATAGAAAAAGAAGGGTGTCTATGAATAAAAATTATTATGATATTTATAAGCATATTCAGGAACTATCTTGGTATTTTGGGAATCAGGGTTTTGACGGAGAGTGCTGTAGCGATCTAACATTAGTTGAATTTATGGCGGTAAAAAATACATATGAAAAGGAGAATATTAAGGTACAAGAGTTAGGGTTTGCATTAAATATCACAAAAGGGGGAGTAAGTAAAATTATTGACCGACTAGAAAACAAAGGGTATGTCCAAAGAAAACAATCATCGAAAGATGGTCGGGTTTGCTGTATTGTAATTACTCATAAGGGCAAAGAGGTCATTGAAAACATTGAGAGACATTATGCAGCTTATATAGGTGACATATTAAAAGATCTTGAACCTCAATCAATAGATAATGTAATAAAAGTATTAGACTTGTTAATTACATCCATACGGAAACAAGGATTTATTAAGTCTATCTAATAGGTTAAGGGAGGAATAAATTGTGAATACTCTTTTTGAAACTATTAAGTATTTTTTTATCATTACAGCAGAACTTGTGGTACTCTTTCTTGGAATTAGTACAATTGTAGCATTGATCTTAATGAACCTGCCCCAGGAGAAAATTAAAAGATGGATGGCGGGGAAGGGTATATTGGGTAATATTATGGGTTCTATATTTGGATCTCTAACACCCTTTTGTGCATGTTCTACCGTTCCTCTAACTCTGGGATTTTTGGATATAGGTATTCCTTTTGGAGCGGTGATGTCCTTTGTAATTGCTTCCCCATTATTAAACCCAATTATTATTGCAATGATGGCAGCATTAATGGGGATTAAGATTACCATGGTATATTTTTTAGTAACCTTCATAGGTGCAGTTATCTTTGGTATAATCCTTGAAAAAACAGGTGGAGCTAGCCTGATGAAAAAGGTTCGATTAAAGGAAGGAAACAATGAAGATGGGAAGGAGACTCCAGAGACTTTTAGTGAGAAATTGAAAATTTCTTTTATGAAAGCATGGAATGATTTTAGAGGTGTATGGATCTATCTGCTGATAGGTGTCAGTGTGGGAGCTGTTATCTATGGATATTTGCCAGAGGATTTTGTCTTAAGGATTGCTGGACCTAATAATCCATTAGCGATTCCTATTGCAGCAATTATAGGGGTTCCCCTATATATCCGTGCTGAGACAGCCATTCCTATAGGAGTAGCATTAATGCAGAAGGGCATGAGTACAGGAGCTGTTCTAGCTTTAATTATAGGTGGTGCTGGGATGGCAATTCCCGAGATGAGTATGCTTGCAGCAATTTTTAAGAAAAAGTTAGTAATAGCAATTGTATCGGTAATATTTTTTACGGCCGTAATTGGAGGATATATCTTTAATTTGATATAAGTAAGTTAACAAACAAAATTAGAAAGGAGATTGTTGATTATGAAAGATAAAAAAAAGGGTCTATTTGCTGGCTTAGGAGGAAATAAGAAAGAGAAAAGGAGTTCATGTTGCTGTAATTTTGAAATAGAAGAATTAACAGAGGATAATGATGAAAAAGAGAATACAGAGGATTTAACCATTTCAAATACAAATTCTTGTTGTGAATAATAAAAATTATAGGAGGCTAGAAAATGAAAACAATTAAAATTGAATGGAAGCATCTTGATGTAGAAGGGGAAACCTGCAATCGTTGTTATGATACAGGGGAGAATCTTAATGCCGAAGTAAGAAGATTAAATAGAAATTTAGAACCAAAGGGAATTAAAGTAGAATGGATAGAGACCAAATTTGATGGCACACAGATTTCAGAATCCAATACCATTCTTTTTAATGGTATTCCCATAGAAGATATTATAGAAATAGAGGTATCAGAGAACTATTGTGAATCATGTACTGATTTATTAGGAACCGAAACTTATTGTCGAACTGTAATATATGAAGGTAATGAGTATGAAGAAATTCCTGCTAAGGCTATAAGACAAGCAGCAATGAAAATGTTAGATATTGGAGTTAGAAAAACTACTCCAGCAAGAAGTGGTTCCTGTGGATGTAAGGATAGTTGTTGTTAGATATATATAATAAATACTAATGCTCTTAAAGGAAGAATACTATAAAAATGGAGATTTTTTGTTCTGAAGCTATCATAAAAACAATTAAAGATGAATTTGACCTACCTATATCGAATGATATTGTAAAGATGGCTTCAGGTTTTCCAATTTGCATGGACGGATCTGGATGTACATATGATGCTATACCAGATGGCATAATGGTTTTAGATTTATTCTTCGGTAGAGATCAGGCAAAAGACCCACAAAAATTCTTAAAAGATACTGAAATCAATCTTCTCCAACTGTTTTCTGAGATGTGCGGTATCAACATGTGTATAAATTTTAGTGGAATTTAAATCTTCATGACCAAGAAGCTCTTTGATGCTCATAAGATCAACTCCTTGTTGGATAAGAAGAGTTGCAAATGTATGTCTAAGCTTATGAAGCGTAATACCTTTTTGGTCTAAACCTGCAATTTTTAGGTATCTTCGAAATGTTTGAGATAAGGGAGTTGCTGTCAACCTTGTTCCATAGAAAGAAGTAAACATTGCTCTATCTTTCAAGGGCAATCTGCTTTGAAGATAATCCCACAAGTCTGAACTTAATGGGTCTGTAATAGGAATTATTCGCTGCTTTTTCCCTTTCCCTTTCCTCACCTTAAGTGTATCTGATTTAAAATCGATATCATCCCAGTCAAGTGAAAGTAACTCATTACGCCGAATCCCTGTAAAAACAAATGTTTCTAGAATGCATTTATCCCTAAGCTTATTGTTCCTAGAATATTTTTCGGGTAAAGAGATTAACCGCTTTACTTCGCCACATTTAAGATAAATAGGCACTGTATCAGGAGATTTTGGAGCATGTATGGGCATCATTGGGTTCTTTACTATATATTCTTGTTCCATTAAAAATTTAAAGAAAGAACTAAGGGAATGGATTTTTCTTCTTATCGTTTCCACCTTATATTCTTTATCTACTTTTAGATGGGTAATGTATCTTCTTATTATAGGTGTGCTTATTTTATGAATTTCTAAATTGTAATTATTACTATAAAGAAAGGTTATAAATATTTTAAAATCGGATTCATAATTTTTAATAGTGTGAAAAGAAGCATTTTTTTCTGACCGCATATAATTTATAAAATCTTCATGGTTTTGATGGATATTCATTTATTTTCCTCCTTAGTTTTTTGATGAAGCTAAATCGACAATTTGTTACTTATGTGTATGTCATGTAATAGCAAAGTTCTGAAAAGGGCTTCAAACCCTTTAGAACAGGGCAAAAAGAACCGAGACCTCTCACTAGGAGAGACCTCGGCTTATAGACTTAGTCGCAAACACTTCACAAACATTAGCTTTCAAGCTAGTGTTTTTTGTTTATAAAGAAATAATAAAATTTATTATAAACATGCTAGATAGTTGGTATTATGGCTATCTAAGCTGTTTTTTTGATTCTACATAGATAAAATAAATCGAAAATTATAGAAAAAAGGAATATTTAATATAGACAACCATATACATTTATATAAATGCTATTAATTTATAAGGGGGTTAAATGTATGGCTGAAAAGAGTTCAAGGCAAATATCACTTGATAGGGCAGATGTATTGAAAACTCGTATTGATCCTTATCTAGAAGCCAATGCAAAAATACCATGTGGTTTAAAAATGACAGAACAAATTAAGGCTAGACAAAGAAACATCAAGGAAATTTTAGGAGCAAACGATGAACAATGGAAAGATTGGCATTGGCAAATTAGAAATAGAATTACAGATTCAGATATGTTAAGTAAATTTATAAAGTTGACAGAAAAGCAAAAAGAAGATATCGATGCGGTAGGAAATAAATTTAGATGGGCTATTTCACCGTATTTTCTTTCACTTATTAACCCTGAGGGTGATCATTACAAGGATCCTACTTTTTTACAATCTATTCCAATGGCTTTAGAATTACAAGAGGGTATTGGAGATCCTGATCCAATGGCTGAAGAGTTTACCAATCCAGCCAAATGTATTACCCGAAGATATCCAGATAGATTAATAATAAATGTTACAAATCAATGTGCAATGTATTGTAGACATTGTCAAAGAAGGAGAAATATAGGGGAAATAGATGCGCCACAACCTAAAGAAAATTTACAAGAAGCGGTTGATTATATTAAGAATACTCCAGAAATTAGAGATGTATTAATAACCGGTGGAGATCCATTCACTTTATCAGATGAATTAATCGATTGGTTATTAGGAGAATTAGATAAAATTCCTCATTTGGAATTTACGCGTTTAGGGTCTAGAATGCCAATCACATTGCCTCAAAGGATTACCCCTGAATTTTGTGAGATGCTTAAGAAACATCATCCAATTTATGTGAATATCCAATGTAATAACCCTGCTGAAGTAACAGAAGAATCCCAAAGAGCTTGTGAGATGTTAGCGGATGCCGGAATTCCAATAGGTAATCAAGCGGTATTGCTTAGAGGAATAAATGACAATCCCTATGTTATGAAAAAATTAAATCAAGAGCTTCTAAAATGTAGAGTTAGACCTTATTATATTTTTCATGCTAAAGGTATTATTGGAACAATGCATTTTAGAACTAGTGTAGATATAGGAATAGAAATAATGGAACATTTAAGAGGATATACATCAGGTCTTGCAATTCCAACATTTATAATTAATGCACCTGGAGGTAAAGGGAAGACCCCAATGTTACCTGAATATCTTATTTCTCAAGGTAGAGATACTGTAACTATAAGAACATGGGAAGGTGAAATTATACAGTATCCTAATAAAGATGCTGAAATAAAGTTTGGTGATTAATAATTGCCAAAAATAAAAATAAAGGGGGTAAATTATGAAAAAAAATCTAGCTTTTCTGTTAGTAATATTATTTGTCTTAAGTACTGTATTGATTGGTTGTGGGGCTACTGAAGAGGCTGCTCAGGAATCTGAGGAAGAAACAGGAGAAGAACTTGAAGAAGTTGAAGAAACGATTGAAAAGGAGCAAATAAATATTATTACAGGCTCAACTGGTGGTACTTATTTTGCTCTTGGAGGAGCAATGGCAAACACTTGGAATGATAACCTTGATAGCGTACAGGTAACAAGTCAGCCAGGTGGAGCCTCGGTAGAAAGTATTAATCGGGTTCATGCTGGAGAAGTTGAATTGGGCATGGCAATGAATAATATTGCCGATGATGCATGGAATGGTAAAAATTCATTTGATGCCGAACAACAAAATTTTAGATCCATTGGAGTTATTTATCCAGAAGTATATCAAGGTGTGGCATTAAAGGATAGTGGGATTACTCAATTAGAGGATGTTAAAGGTAAAAAAATTGCAGTTGGTCCAGTTGGAAGTGGGACTGTGGTATTAACAGAGGCAGTATTTACAGAAGCAGGTTTAACCTTTGACGATATTACGGCTTCATTTGATGCCTTTGGAGATGCAGCAAGTAATATGAAGGATGGACACTTAGAAGCTGCGTTTAATGTGTTAAGTGTTCCTGCTGCAGCGATAGAGGATATTATGATGAGTCGTGAAATTAATGTTATCGAGATTAATGATGATCTATTTGCTAAGATTAAAGCAAAATATCCATTCTTTAGTCAGTATATTATACCTGCAGCAACCTATGGAAATGAAGAAGATGTAAAAACCGTTAACTGCCAGGCGGCATTATATTGTCAACCAAATTTATCAGAAGATATGGTATATGAGATAACAAAGGTGTGGGCAGAGAAAACAGCCGATGTTGCTAAGGCTCATGCAGCAGCTCAATGGCTTACAGATGAGATAGCCGCAGGTAATTTACAAGCAATGTTAGATGGTATTACAACACCATTACATCCAGGTGCTTATAAGTACTATCTAGAGAAAGGCTTAGATATTTCTGACGAAATTAAACCTATTGATTAGAAGATAGGAGGTATAGGTCGAGGGGCTAGTCCTCGACCTTCCTAATTTTATGAAAAAGATTTATATTATTATAATTTTCATATTAATTATAGCTGTAGCTTATATTAGTTTTGTAGAATTTTATGTATTAGAAATAAGAGTTAATGAGACTGAAGAATTAGTTTTCCAGCAAAAATCTAATATTGATGATTATTTTAGTGTATATTGGATACACTCGGTTACTCTACAACCAGTAATTGAAACATATAAACTTGAAGAACCAGGGAAAATTCCTATTGTAAAAATGACATTTGATGAATTTGGACCAAACTTACCGGCACATCCCGAATTTAATCAATATTGGGTGATCGAGGATGGCAAATACAATGTTTTGGGTTATGAGAGAGTCTTTGATAGGGTACCTGTAACCATAGGAGCTGTAATTGCCGATCATAGATTGATATATAATGACAGTATAATTCATTTAAAAGATATTTATAAACCAGGAGGTTTTATTCATATAGGTCTTCAGAGAAAATGTTTATTTCAATTTTTAAAAGAGGAGGTAGGCATATGGATAAGAAACAGAATGAAGATATTAATTTAAAAGAAATTCAATTAGACGAAAAAGAATCTGAAGAAATTCTTGCGAAATATGACCGGGAGTTTGCTTTCAGACGGATAAAAGGTCCCGTCAATAAATTCATTTTTTTATTAGCTGTAACATGGTCACTAGTACAATTATATACTGCAGCATTTGGGGTTTTTCCTTCTACCTTACAAAGAGCCCCCCATGTTGGAGCAGCTTTAATTATGGTGTACTTGCTATATCCTGCTAGCAGAAAAAATAAAAGCAATAAAATACCATGGTATGACTATATATTAGCACTTTTAGGATTTTGTGTTTCGGCTTATCATATAGTTTTTTATGAAGAACTAGTTTGGAGAGCTGGGGTCTATAATAATCTTGATATGATCGTTGGAATTGTTGCAGTTTTGTTAGTTATAGAAGCTACAAGAAGAGTCGCAGGTCCAGTAATTGTTTCCTTAGCAACATTTTTTTTGCTTTATGCTTATTTTGGAAACATATTTCCATCCTTTATGGCACATCCCGGTCTTACCATTAAAAGGATTGCAGTTTTTCAATGGATTAGCACAGAGGGAATTTTAGGAATTCCAATTCAGGTTTCATCGACCTTTATTTTCCTATTTTTACTATTTGCAACCTTCTTAAAAAAGACGGGTATAGGAGATTGGCTTACAAATATTGCTGTTGGTTTAACAGGAGGAGCCACTGGTGGACCAGCAAAAGCTGCTGTAATTGCAAGTGCAGCCCAAGGAACAGTATCTGGAAGTTCTGTTGCAAATACTGTTGGAACAGGTTCAGTAACCATCCCTCTAATGAAAAGCGTAGGCTATCGTTCAGAGTTTGCTGGCGCTGCTGAGGCAGCTGCTTCTACAGGGGGACAATTAATGCCGCCAATAATGGGTGCAGCTGCATTTATAATGGTTGAATTTTTAAATATTCCTTATTTTACAATTGCTATATCTGCTGCAGTACCTGCACTACTCTATTTTACAGGAATATTTATTACAGTCCATCTAGAAGCTAAAAAGTCAGGGTTATTAGGATTGCCTAAGGAACGATTACCTAATTGGAAATACCTTTTAAGGAAAAAGTGGTTTTTGGCTTCACCTATTGCTGCGATTATTTTCCTTTTAGTTAGGGGCTTTACACCTATGTTGGCTGCTTTTTGGGCAATAATTATTTGTGTAGGAGCATCCATGATTTTAAAAGAAACTAGATTATCGATTAAAGATATTATAAAAGGATTATCAGAGGGAGCAAGATCAGCACTGCCTGTTGTAATGGCTTGTGCCACAGCTGGAATAATTGTAGGAATAATTACCCTAACGGGTTTAGGTATGAAGATGTCAGGAGGTCTGATAAAATTAGCAGGAGGAAATATTTATCTAACTATGTTTTTTACAATGATTGGATCAATTATTCTAGGCATGGGTGTACCAACAACAGCAAATTATATAATTCAAGCTACTGTATCAGCTCCTGCATTGGTTACCTTAGGAGTACATCCTTTGGCAGCTCATCTCTTTGTTTTTTATTTTGGAATTGTAGCCGATATAACACCGCCTGTTGCTTTAGCAGCATTTGCTGGGTCAGGTATTGCCCAATCTAATCCATTTAAAACAGGAATTGAAGCATTTAAGTTAGGAATGGCTGCTTATCTTGTGCCATATATTTTTGCACTATCACCTATTTTAGTATTGGTAAGACCTGAAGGAACAACAACTCCTATGTTTATTTTTAATGTAGTTTTTGCAATCCTTACTGCTATTGTTGGTATGATATGTATAGGATCCTCTACTACAGCTTATTTAAGAACTAATAATAAGTGGTTTGAGCGGATACTACTTTTTGCAGCAGGTTTATCTCTAATTATTCCAGGGATTACAACAGATTTTGTTGGTATAGTTGTTTTAGCAGCAATTTGGTTATTACAATCGAAACGAATAAAGAAAGATATTAAGTTACAATCTATATAGAAAATTATAAATAATAATACAAAAGTACCCTATAAAGTGATATAAATAAATCTACCTTTAGGGTATTTTTGTATTAAATAAGGTGGTAACTTTTTATATATTGCAATTTACAATAATAATTGTTTCAGTAAAAAAAAAAAGACTATGTACTTTTTCTACATAGTCTTAACTGGGGAATTTGTTTCTTTCCTATAGAAAAAGGGGAGTAATTCTATAGGAATAAGGGTTATATATGTGATATATTGTTATTATAATTTATTGTGAATTTATATTCAAGCTTATTTTAGAATTATTTTCATGTAAAGGTTTGCAGGTTTTGTTTTATAGATATTCATTTAGCAAATCAAACAAATTTTATAATAAAATTTTATGTGCAAGTTTGAATGACCTTGATTTATTTATATATAAATGGTAAACTATTGAAAATATAATACATTTGTACATAATAGAAAGACACATTAGAGGAGGACTATAATTAATGGGTACGAAATTTCTTGTTGTAGATACAAAGGTATTACCAGAAATTTTTACTAAGGTAATAGAGACAAAAGATTTATTACGAACAGGTGAATCTAAAAATATACAGCAAGCTGTAAAGCAAATCGGTATAAGTAGAAGTGCTTTCTATAAATATAAAGATTCTGTTTTCCCCTTCTATGAAAAAAATAAAACTAAAGTTGTCACTATAGCATTTTTACTTAGACATGAATCTGGTATATTATCTAAGGTTCTAGATACTATTGCAAATGCAAAGGGAAATATTCTAACTATTAATCAAAATATACCAAATCATGGAGTGGCTAATGTGACCATATCCTTTGAAACTGATGAATTAGACCAAAGTGGAGAAGAAATTTTAGACAGCTTATATTCTTTAAAGGGTGTTAAAAATATTCAAATTATAGGTAGAGAATAACGGTAGAGAATAACTTTTAATTACTTTTGTAAAACCTCAAAAAGTAGTATAATATAGTGGTTGCATTTAATGAAAGAATTCTAAATAAAGTAACCATGAATTTGTTTATGAAACAATAATATTTAAAGGAGAGATAGTATGGATCAATTTCTTTATGGACTTGCAAGCGTAACAACTACTTTACAACCGATTATGATTTTTATAACCCTTCTGGCTTTTATATTTTTTATATTTTATTTAAAATCACAGATTGATCTTTTTATACAATATCAAAAAAGTATAATGATTAGCTTACAACAAATTTCCAATAATAAAAATAAAACCTATCATGACATACAAAAATTTTAAAAATACCAACCTAAGATGCTTAATAGCTAGGTTGGTTTTATATTATATTTTATTAAAAATAAAAAAGAATAAGCTTTATAAAAAGTATGCATTTTTGCATACTTTTTATAATTCTAAGAAGGAGATACTAGATTATACAATCGTAAGCATTATAGTAATTAGTATATTTGGAAATAATACAAAGGTGTATTCAGAAAGGAGTGAAAAATTTTGAAAATAGGAATTCCAAGAGCATTATTATACTATTATTATTTTCCCCTTTGGAAAACCTTTTATGAAGAATTAGGCTATGAAATTATTCTTTCTCCAAAAACTAATAAAAATATATTAGATTTAGGAGTAAAAACATGTGTAGATGAGGCTTGTTTGCCTATAAAAGTCTTTCATGGCCATGTAGAAAGCATAAAGAATAAGGTTGATTTTCTTTTTATACCAAGGAATACAAGTTTAAATTATGGAGAGTTTACTTGTCCTAAGTTATGTGGACTGCCTGAAATGATTAAAAATAGTATTGCTGAACTTCCATTAATTATAAAACCGGATTTTAACTTACATAATAGAAGGATAAACCTAGATAAAACCATTAGAGATATGATAGAACATCTAGAGGTAGATTTTAAACATGCCCAGGATGCTTATAGTAAAGGTATAAAGCGGTTAGAAGTATATAGGAAAAATTTATTTAATGGAATGTTTCCTGATGACGCTCTTAAAATAACCAGAGAGAACTTTATGAATGTTAGTTCTTATAAAGAAAAGGGAAGGCTTTTGATATTGTCTCATCCCTATAATTTATACGATACCTTTATAAATATGAACTTATTAAAGAAATTAAGAGAGATGGGTTATCTAACAATAACAGTGGATAATATAAGTGAAGAAAAAATTAATTATTATGCTGGAAAGCTTCCCAAAAAAATGTTTTGGACATTTGGAAGACAATTAATAGGATCTGGTTTATATGTAATAGAAGAAAAAGAAGCTCTAGGTATTGATGGTGTTATATTTTTATCTTCCTTTGCATGTGGTTTGGATTCAATTATAGCAGATTATATTGAAAGGCATATAAAGAGACAAAGGATTTTACCCTTTATTCAATTAACTATTGATGAACAAACTGGAGAAGCTGGTATAGACACAAGAATAGAAGCTTTTATAGAAATGATAGAAAGGAGAAAAGCTAATGATAGTAACCTTTCCTCATATGGGGAATGTATACATAGGAGCTAAAGTCTTAATGGAGGGTCTTGGTGTAGATATTGTTGTTCCTCCTATTTCAACGGATCGTGCACTGGAAATTGGATCAGCTTATGCTCCTGAATTTATATGTGCTCCACTAAAAATAAATATAGGAAATTATATTGAAAGTATTGAAAAGGGAGCAGATACAATATTAATAACTGGTAGTGATGGTCCCTGTAGATTTGGATTTTATGGAATAATGGAAAAGGAAATATTAAAGGATATGGGTTATGATATTGAATTTATTATCTTCGAAGCACCTGAGGGTGATGTAAAAGAATTAATAAGAAGAATACAAAAAGCAACCCAAACAAAAAATATAGGAAAAATAGCAAAGCAAATAATAAAAGCTCAGCGAATAATTATAGAAACTGATGCACTTGATAGAAGGATGCTAAACATAGAAGCAAGAGAAATGGAAAAGGGCTCCATAAGAAAAATCAGGAAAAATTTTAAAAACCAAACAAGAAATGTAAAAGGGGAAAAGGAGTTAAAGGAGTTAATTAGTCATACTTCTAATAAATTAGACAAGGTAATAATTAATAAGTTGCATAAACCATTAAAGATTGGATTAATTGGAGAAATATATACCCTGATAGAACCATATATTAACCTATATGTGGAGGAAAAGTTGGCTAGACTTGGGGTGGAAGTTGATCGTTCATTATATGTTGGAGATTGGCTTAGTGAACATTTGTTGTATAGGCCAATGGGTTTAACTAAGGAATTTAAAATTCGTAAGGCGGGTAAACAGTATTTGGATCGTTGCATAGGGGGTCATGCATGGGAGACTATTGGCTATGCTGCTCATTATTGCCAAAGTGGATATGATGGAATTATTCAACTGCTACCCTTTGGATGTATGCCTGAGATTGTAGCAGAGAGTATATTACCGTCTATACAAAAAGATTATAATGTGCCTATTATGACTCTAGTATTAGATGAACTAACGGGAGAAACAGGCTACCAAACTCGTTTGGAAGCATTTGTGGATATGATACAAAGGAAAAAAGAAAGAAGGGAAAGGTATAATGCATAGACAATTGTTTATGGGAATTGATGTCGGTTCAGTAAGTACAAATATATTATTGATGAATGAGCAAGAAGAGTTAATAGAAAAAATTTATATAAGGACCCAAGGAAAACCTATAAAGGTATTGCAAGAAGGATTAGGAATTATGAAAAAGAGGTTATTGCCAGGGGATTCTATTTTAGGTGTAGGATCAACAGGTAGTGGTAGAAATCTTGCAAGTATGATGGTAGGTGCAGATATAGTAAAAAATGAGATTACCACTCACGGGGTAGCTGGATTAAAAGAAAGAGAAGATGTTTCTACTATTTTAGAAATTGGAGGTCAGGATTCTAAAATAATTATAATTAGGGATGGAATAATTCAAGATTTTGCAATGAATACAGTTTGTGCAGCAGGTACAGGCTCGTTTTTAGACCGTCAAGCTTCAAGACTGGAAATACCTATCGAAGAATTTGGAGAAATGGCTCTAAAATCAAAAAACAGGGTCAGAATTGCAGGGAGATGTGCTGTCTTTGCAGAATCTGATATGGTACATAAACAACAATTAGGACATAATAGCGAGGATATAATAAATGGACTATGTGAAGCATTAGTGCGTAATTATTTAAGTAATGTTGGCAAAGGTAAAGAAATCAAGTCACCCATATTATTTCAGGGGGGGGTAGCAGCAAATATTGGGATAATAAAAGCCTTTGAAAAGATATTAAAACAAGAAATTATTGTTCCAAGATATTATGATGTAATGGGTGCCTATGGCGCAGCAATATTAGCAAAGGAAAATTGGGAAAAGGAAAGTATTACAAATTTTTATGGTTTTGATATCGTTAATGCCAACTTCCAGGTAAAAAGTTTCGAATGTGAAGATTGCCCTAATAATTGTGAAGTAATACAATTTCTTAGCAATGGAAAGGTGAGGGGAAGATGGGGAGATCGCTGTGGTAAATGGAGTGAATTAAACAACACAACAGAAGATTTATTAGCATAAACAAGAATAGTGTGCAAAAAACGCACGCGCTTCTGAAGCAGGAAAGTTTGGTCCCTTACGAGCAAGACGAACTTTCTTACTTCATAATAAAAAGCTCTGCTTCTAAGGCAGAGCTTTTTTAAGATATTATATAATAATAATTATCTAGATTTATATATACTTTTTAAATATAGATAATTTATATATAAATGGGTAAATATTATATATAGCTTAAAATTAAAGGAAGTGTATAAGTGAATAATTTTGTAAATATACTATTTGAAAGTTGGCAGGGATATAATTTATTGTATTGGAAGGGTAAAAAAAATAACTTTTATAGCTATTACAATATTAATACTAAAAAGTATCCAGAAAATTATTTAGGTTATAGAATTGTACAAAGGATCTATACTAAAAATAAGGATTATATAGTGGAAAATAATTACTTTTTAGATGATCAAAAAATAAAAAGAGACGATTTTACAAGAGATATTTTTATAAATAGATACATTTGCAGACCTATTAAATTTAAAAACTCATTTGTATATCGGATTCATTTACCAATTACACCATCTAGCTCATTTTTTGATTCATTAGGTCATGGTTACTATATTAGAAATATTACAAGAATCTTTAACCCAAAAAATTACTATGATCCTTTTACTTTCTCTATACTAAGGGAGTCCACATTTAAATATATAAGTGAAAAACAATCGATAAAAGATTTAATCAATTGTAATATTTATTCATATGTTGCTAGGGATTTTTTAATAGAGCATAATAATATAAAAAGTTTTTTAAATGTTATGGAAAGTAATGGATGGATAATTGAAGAGAAAACAATAAATCAACTTGATGTATATAATCAATTAAAATTAAGGGAAAGAAAAATTAATGAATTAAAAAAAGTCTATAAAAATAAAGAGATAAATGATAAATATGTAAATAAGATATTCAATAGTATATATGAGCAACAGCTAAAAAAAATAAAGGGTCAATTAACAATTGAAATTGAGGATATTAAAAATTCGTTTAATGTAATTTGGGATGAAGCTTTAGAATTAAAAAATATTTATCGAGAGTTTGAACCCTTAGAAAATTCTAAAAACATACATCAAGATGATATCCATGATCTATATGGTTGTATAAATGATAAAGCATTGGAAGAAATAACAGGGAAAAATAAACTTCTAAATTATTTGTTAGAAATAATAATTTGGAAAAAGAATTTAATTAAAAAATTCCCTGATTATAATATATTAAAAAACTGGATTTTGACAGCAATGGTTCCAATGTCTAACTACTCAAAACAATTAGAAATAGGAAAAAATTCAAGATATAACAACAAAAATAAATATAATAAAAATTTAACCTTTAGTGATGATAAATATAGATTGATATTTAATGAAAATATAGAATTAATGACAAAGCATAATAAAAAAGAAAAGACTTCACAAGAAAAGCTAAAATTATTATTAGAGGAATACAAAAGTAAACCAGAAAACTATACTAAACGCAGAATTGAAAAAGAAATTTCAAACTTTAAGTCTATATTAAAAATAATAGATGATTTAAAAACACTTAGTATAAAAAATAGGGAGAAAGGATAATGAAGGAAATTATAAATATATTAATTGAATCACAGGAAATGTTAAATAATATGGATAATAAAGAAAATGTTACTATAAAACAATTAGAGTCTAATAAATTACGATTAAATAATATAGTAATGAAATCTGAAAAAGATTTATATAGAAAATATATAAACATACACAATGTTATTTTACAAAGTGCTCATGAATTTTTAAATTCTAATAATGAAGTTTATAAACTACAGCCGTTATTTTTTTATTATAATAAGGATTATAATATTATTAATAATTGTATAAGTTTTTATTTAAGAGAAAAAGAAGTTATTTTTGATACTAGAATAAAAAAAATGTTTATACATGATGAGTATTTTATTGAAAATGATCAACTATTTGAGAAAAGAAATATCCCATTAATTATAAAAATTATGGTTTTAAAAAAAGATTTAGACGCATTAAGCCAATTGGAGGAGTATATAAAGGAATTAATTAATTATGCTCAAAAGACCATAGATAAGGAAAACTTTTTATAATATGAGAGTGAGGGAATTATAAAATGAGTAGGACAGAAATAGAAAAAGAAGAATATTCTATTAAGAATATTTCGATGAAATTATTAAAAATACAAAATTTCATAAATAAAAAATATGTTGAATTAGATGATTATATATCTGGTATTATGATTGCTTTAGTGTCCAGGTCTAACATTATAGCATTAGGCCCTCCGGGTACGGCTAAATCTGCTGTTATACGTGATCTTGTAAAGATGATAAATTTTGATAATCTTGATGGTACACCTTATTTTTGGTTTCAATTAGGAGAGGACATCCATCCCAATAATGTATTCGGAGCACCTGACTTAGAATTTTATAAAAAAACAAGCATTACTAGAAGAAATTTTAAGGGTTTCTTACCCGATAGTCTTGTTGTATATGGTGCAGAGTTTTATCGTTTAAATGAGCAAATTGCAAATTCTGGGCTTATAACCATAATGAATGAAGGGGAATTTAAAAATGGAACTGAAATTATAAAAACAAATATTAGACTATTTATGGCTGATACTAATTTTTTCCCTAAATCCTTTCATAAACTCGAGGAGGAAGATGATTTTGATAGAAAACTGCAGGCTATTCATGATAGGTTTTTGATAAGAGTTATGGTTAAAGGGGTACAGGATTTTGATAATCAGGTGAAAATGCTATTAATGGATGATGAATTAACCAGTGATGTCTCTATTTGTATTAATGAAATAATATATATCCAAGAACACTTACAGGATGTTGAACTACCTATTTTTATAGCAGAACAGATGGTTAAAATTGCGAATCAGCTTAGAGAGAAACATAATATATTTATATCTCCTAGAAGATTGAAAAATGCAAGAAATGTTGTTAAAGCACATGCTATTCTAAATGGTAGAAAAACAGTGCAACTTATAGATTTGCTCCCGTTAAAATTTGTTTTTTGGGAAAATCAAGAAGATATTCCTTATGTTGAAGATGCAGTAGAAGAGGCTCTTAATGTAATAGAAAAAAATGCGGAAGAATATAAAGATATATTTGAAAGCATATTGGGAGGTTTATCTAGAAATTTGAGAGGAATAGATGTTGAGAAAAAAGCTGAAGCTTATTTCGAAGCTATAAAAGACTTAGACTTACTTCTGGATAGAATTCTAGAATATTATCCTGATATAGATAAATATGAAGTTATTAAAGAGGTATATGAACTTATAAAAAAAAGAAAGATAGATATTTATGAACAATATTTAGGATTTCAACTGTAGGGGTGAAAAGCTTTGAAAAATAATTTATTAAATGATTATGTAAAAAGTCAATATAAATATAAATATAATATAATATTGTGTAATTTATTGGATAAGGATTTTTTTAACGACTTCTATAAGGAATCAAATATACTAAAACAATTTGAAGAAAAGGGGAAAAAGCTTTTTCCTTTTTTTAATTATTTAATTGAAGATTTATTCTATATTCTTTATAAATTATTAATCACATTAAAGGATAAAGAAGAAATATCGTTACAAGTAAAGTCCCATCATATCTTAATAAAAAAAGTGTTAGAAAATACAAATATTAATAATTTAAGAAGACGGACCAAGGGTAATTTAGTTTATAGTTATAATGCACTTTATCATTTGTTACAATGGTTTTTTGAATTTATAAAAGATGAAAAAATCATAAATCTAATGGAGGAAAGAAATAAAATATTAGAGAGAATACAGGATTTAAAAGACAAAGTATCTAAGGAAGAATATAAAAAAAATTTAATAGAAGAAAAAATCGAAAGAAGAAATAAATCTATTAACAAGAATAAAGAGATTCAGAAGAATAATAAAGATAATAATTCTATTGAGCAAGAAGAGGAAAAGGAACAACAGGAGCAATCGATAGAAGGTAAGATAGATAGAATTGAAGGTAGTGGAAATTCTACAGAAGGAGAAAACCAAGATGATCTAAATAGTGAAAATTCTAAAGAATATGAAAAAGGGGAGTTGCAGGACAGTGAACAATCCATCCCAGGAGATGGTAAAAACCCATCTTCTAACCAAAAAAAACAAAATAATGTAAATAATAGTGAATTAAGTAAGTTTAACAGTTATGAACTTGACTTCGAGTTAATTTCTAAAAAGATACAAGAATATGAAGAAAAATTAAAGCAGCTAGAAAAGGATGATAATATACTATTAGATGATTATGAAAAAATACTAGATCAGGAAAATATAAATGAAATTACTAATAAAGCAATTTTTATAATTGAGGAGCTAGAGGAAAAGGCACAATGCTTTGGATCTAAAACTGAAGAAATGAAGAAATTATCCTTTGATCTTATTTTAGATTTGTCGAAGACTCTTAGAAAACCTGAATTAGAAAAAATCTTAAACAAGATTGGGGAAAAAAGAACTCTAGCTAGAAGAGGGCAAAGAAAAAGAAAAAAATTATATCAAGGAATTCAGTCTAGAAATACTATATCGGATGATTTAAATAGTATTACAGAAGATGAATATATTAATTTAGGAATAGGTATAGAAGCATTTGAATTGGATTTCTATAATAGATATTTAAATGCTAGGCTCTCTACTTGGGAAGGTGCAAGAATAGAAAAAAAAAGAAAGGGACCTATTATTGTATGCTACGATGGTTCAGCAAGTATGGAGGGAGAAAGGATAGAAGAAGCCAAAGCCCATTTATTTGCTTTTATGGAAATAGCAAGGAAACAAAAAAGAAAAATGCTTACTATACAATTTAGCTCAGTTGAAGATAAATTATTTATTATTGAACTAGAACCATATACGGAGAATTTGGAAAAAAAACTTGATATTATAGAAGGGTATATAGGTAAAGGTACGGATTTTAATAAACCACTTATTAAATCACTTGAATTCATAATTAATTTAGGATATAAAGATGCAGATATAATTTTTATGACTGATGGGGAAAGTTATATTGATGAAAATTTTAAAACAGATTTTTTAAATTACAAAAAAGTATATAAATTTAAAATGTATCTTATATTAATCAATTATACAAAAAAAGAATATAAAGATATTCAACTTATATCAGATGAAATTTATTATGTAAAAGGCGATGAATGGGAAAAGGATGTATCCGAAAAAATCTTTACTTTATAATTGTAATTTCCTCGGTAATAACTAATTTTCAACAAATTCTTTTTATAATATTAATATCGAAAAAGATAAAAAAATGTCTATCCATATAAAACATTATTGTACTATTTATATATAATTAGATATAATATCAATATCCAAAGATTAATGGTAATAAAATAGGAGGGATTAATATGGATTTTAAGAGGGTAGAGGAAATTGATCCTCAAGTAGCTAATGCAATGAAACTAGAATTAAGCCGTCAGAGAAATAATATAGAGCTTATTGCATCTGAAAATTTTGTTTCTACTGCAGTTATGGAGGCAATGGGTAGTCCGCTTACAAATAAATATGCAGAAGGCTACCCTGGTAAAAGATATTATGGTGGTTGTGAATTTGTTGATATTGTAGAGAATTTAGCTAGAGAAAGATTAAAAGAGTTATTTGGTGCAGAACATGCCAATGTTCAACCCCATTCTGGAGCACAGGCAAACATGGCTGTATATTTCTCTGTTTTAAAGCCAGGGGATAAGGTGTTAGGAATGAGTTTACCCCATGGAGGGCATCTAACCCATGGCAGTCCAGTTAATATATCTGGTACATTTTTTAATTTTGTGAGCTACGGCGTTAATAAGGAAACTGAATTAATTGATTATGATGAGTTAGAAAGAATAGCTATAAAAGAGCACCCCAAATTAATAGTGGCAGGAGCAAGTGCTTATTCTAGAATAATCGATTTTGAAAGAATTGGGGAGATAGCAAAGAAAATAAATGCTTACTTTATGGTTGATATGGCTCATATAGCCGGATTAGTAGCTGCAGGGCTTCATCCAAATCCAGTACCCTATGCAGACTTTGTAACCTCTACTACCCACAAGACCCTTCGAGGACCAAGGGGAGGAATTATTCTTTGTAAGGAAGAATTTGCTAAAGCAATTGATAAAGCTATATTTCCTGGTACCCAAGGAGGTCCGTTAATGCATATTATTGCATCTAAGGCAGTTAGCTTTAAGGAAGCGCTAACACCAGAATTTAAAGAATACCAAAATCAAATAGTATTAAATTCAAAAGCATTAGCTAAATCATTACTAAATAAAGGATTTCGTTTAGTCTCAGGCGGAACAGATAATCATTTAATATTAGTGGACTTAACTAGACATAATATTACAGGTAAAAAAGCCGAAAAACTTTTAGATGAAGTAGGGGTTACTGTAAATAAAAATACAATACCCTTTGAAACAGAAAGTCCCTTTGTAACCAGTGGGATAAGAGTAGGAACACCAGCTGTTACAAGTAGGGGAATGAAGGAAGCGGATATGGAAGTAATTGCTGAAATTATCAAAATTACTCTAACCCAAGGGGAAAATAAGCTTGAACTAGCAAAAGAAAAAGTAGCAAATTTATGCGAGAAATATCCCTTATATTAATATTAAGAATACATAGAACAGTCAATATTTGGCTGTTCGTTCTCTTTTATGAAGCATAAAAGTTCATATTGCTCACAAGGGACCATACTTTCTTACTTTAACAAATTTGTTTTCTTATAAATAGTAAAAAGTTTAAGAGTAGATTAAGAGGAAAACATAGTATAAATGAAGAATATAAATTAGTTAGAAGAATAATAGAATTAAATTTGGAGGTTTTATTATGAAATTTATAGATTTAAGAAGTGATACGGTAACGAAGCCAACGGAAAAAATGAGAGAAGCCATGTATAAAGCCGAAGTAGGAGATGATGTGTATAGAGATGATCCTACAATGTTAGAATTAGAATATAAAGCTGCTAAAAAGTTAGGCAAAGAAGCTGCCCTATTTGTACCCAGTGGAACAATGGGCAATCAAGTTGCAGTATTGACACATACCCAAAGAGGAGATGAAATTATACTAGAGGAAGATTCTCATATATTCACAAATGAAGTTGGTGGAATAGCAGTTTTAGCAGGGGTACAAGCTAGATCGCTAAAGGGAGAATCTGGGGCACTTAATGCTGAAGAAGTTGAAAATGCAATAAGAGATTATAATATTCATTATCCTAGAACAAGTCTGATATGTATGGAAAATACCCATAATAAAGCAGGAGGAATAGTAATATCTTTGAAAAAGATGCAGGCAATTTATGAAGTGGGGGAAAAATATGGTATACCTATTCATTTAGATGGAGCAAGAATTTTCAATGCTTCCACCTATCTAAATATAGATGTAAAGGAACTATCTCAATATGCAGATAGTATAAATATATGTCTTTCTAAAGGGTTATGTGCACCTATTGGTTCTATTCTGGTTGGAAGTAAGGAATTTATTGAAAAAGCTAGGAAGAATAGAAAGCTTTTAGGCGGTGGGATGAGACAGGTTGGAATTTTAGCTGCTGCAGGCATAATTGCCTTAGATGAAATGACATTGCGATTGCAAGAGGACCATGATAATGCAAAAATTCTAGCCCAAGGTCTAGCAATGATTCCAGGTGTAAAAATTAATGCTGATGATATTCAAACTAATATAATTATGTTGGATGTTACTGGTATGGGATTGAATGGTAACCAATTAGCAGAAGCTTTAAAGGAAAATAATATCCTAATTAATGGTTCGAAAAATGGAGAGGTTCGTTTTGTAACCCACGCATTCTTTAAAAAGGAAGACATAGAAGTGGTATTAAGTGCTATTAAAAAAATAGCAATAAAATAAGGATGATTTAAATGGAAAATATGAATTTTTTTAAAATTAATAAAGATAATCAATTAAATAAAAAAGCACCTCTTGCTACCCGTATGAGACCAAGAAGTATTGAAGAATTTATTGGTCAGGATCATATTATAGGAAAAGACAAGTTGTTGTATAGAGCAATAAAAGCTGATCAATTATCCTCTATTATTTTTTATGGACCTCCAGGGACTGGAAAAACAACTCTTGCAAAGATTATTGCTAATAGTACAAAGTCATATTTTGAACAATTAAATGCAGTAACTTCAGGAGTAGCTGATATACGGAGAGTGATTAAAGAAGCAGAAGATAGATTGGGCATGTATAATAAGAAAACAATCCTATTCATAGATGAGATTCATAGATTTAATAAAAGCCAGCAGGATGCATTATTGCCTTCTGTAGAAAATGGAATAGTTATACTTATTGGAGCTACAACTGAAAATCCATATTTTGAAGTGAATCCCCCCTTAGTTTCCCGTTCTAGAATTTTTTCATTAAAGGCTTTAGAACAAATTGATATTGAAAATATATTAAAATATGCCCTAAAGGATAAAATAAATGGTTTAGGAAATTATAATATTCAAATAACTAATAGTGCCTTAAAGCATTTAGCAGGTACAGCAAATGGAGACGCTAGAACTGCATTAAATGCACTAGAATTAGCAGCACTAACTACTACTCCTACTACGGATGGCAATATAATTAATATCGATTTAGATGTTGCTCAAGAATGTATACAAAAAAGAGCTTTGGTATATGGTAAAAATGGTGATAACCATTATGATACTGTTTCAGCATTTATAAAAAGCATACGGGGTTCTGATGCTGATTCAGCACTATATTGGTTGGCTAAGATGATATACGCAGGTGAGGATCCTAAATTTATTGCTAGAAGGATTATAATATTAGCTTCTGAGGATATTGGGAATGCTGATCCACAAGCTTTAAATATCGCAGTATCTACAGCTAGGGCAGTTGAATTTGTAGGATTTCCAGAAGCCAGGATTATACTTGCTCAGGCTGTGACATATTTAGCAACAGCACCTAAGAGTAATGCGTCCTATATAGCAATTGCTAGCGCCCTAAAGGATGTTGAGAATAAAAGAACAGGGTCAATACCAATTCACCTAAGAGATGCTCATTATAAAGGAGCAGAACAATTTGGACATGGAAAGGGCTATAAATATCCACATGATTATAAAGAAGGATATGTGAATCAACAATATCTTCCTGATGAACTACAAGGATCAATATATTACAATCCTACGGATAATGGATATGAAAAGACTATAAAGGATAGAATGAATAAATTAAAAAAAAATATATAGAAGAAGATAAATAAAATATCCTAAAGCGCTCATAATATATTTATGGCGCTTATTTTTTGTAGAAGAAAACCCCCGGTTTTACCGGGGGTTCCAAAAAGCTTTAGCTATGAGTAGGTTTTTTTAACCTCCTTTTGATAAAATTAAAAAGGTTCGCCAACCTAAACTAATTAATCAAAAGGAGGATCCGAAATGGACAGAAACAGTTTATCACACACTTCATGGAATTGTAAATATCACATAGTATTTGCACCTAAATATAGGAGACAAGTAATATACGGTAAAATAAAAAGAGATATAGGAAAGATATTAAGGAAGCTATGTGAACAAAAAGGAATAGAAATACTTGAAGCAACAGCATGCAAAGATCATATTCACTTGGTGCTAGCTATACCAGCAAAATATAGCATTTCAAGTATAATGGGTTACTTAAAAGGAAAAAGCTCATTAATGATATTTGATCGACATGCAAACTTAAAATACAAATATGGTAATAGGCATTTTTGGTGTAGAGGATATTATGTGGACACCGTTGGAAGAAATGAAAAGAAAATACGAGAATATGTAAAAAACCAATTACAAGAAGATATAGCAAATGATCAGATAAGTATTATGGAATATGTTGACCCATTCACAGGAGAAAAGAATCAAAACAAGAAAAAATAAAAAGAGCTACTTAAGTAGCAGCTTGTAAATGCAAGCAAATGGCGGACTATTCAGCAAGCCTTAAGGCTTAAGCGTGTAACATGCCCTTATAGGGCTGAACAAACTACCCGCTAAGCGGGTAGTTTTGATTTTATGAAGTAGGATAGTTGGTCTTGTCCGTTAGGAGTAAATCTTTACTGTTACACAAGAGCGTGCGTGTTTTTCACGAGCTTTATATGTTTATTCATAATAATTTCACTTAGAAAGGGAGAACTATATGGATATTAATTCAAATATCTTTGTTTATAATGAAATAGGAAAGTTAAAAAGTGTTTTATTACATTGTCCCGGAAAAGAAGTTGAGAATATAGTACCAGATTATTTAAGAAGACTCTTATTTGATGAAATAGTTTATATGGAGCAGGCAATTAAGGAACATAATCAGTTTGCAGAGATTCTTAAAAATGAGGGTGTGGAAGTTTTATATTTAACAGATCTAATGGCAGATATATTAAAATATAAGAATATAAGGGAGGAATTTTTATTAGAATTTATGATAGATGGAAAGGTAGTTACCAGGGGATTACAGGAAGCTCTAATGGAGTTGCTCCAAGATTACTCACCCCATGAACTTATAAGCAAATGCATTGCAGGTATAAGAAAGGAAGAGCTTACTAATATAAAACCAAAGAGTCTTGGAGATATGGTCAAGAATCCCTATCCTTTTTATTTAGATCCAATACCTAATTTATTCTTTCAAAGAGATCCTTTTGCTTCCATAGGAAGAGGGATATCTTTAAATGTTATGGCAAATGAAACAAGAAATAGAGAGACAATTTTTGCTAAGTATATTTTTACATACCATAATAGATTTAAAGATATAGAAAGATGGTACAATCGTGATAAAACTCACCCTATAGAAGGAGGGGATATCTTAGTTCTTTCTGATAAGGTAGTAGCAATAGGAATAAGTGATCGTACTGATGCTTCTGCAATTGAGAGTTTGTCAAAAAGATTGCTATATTCAAATGAAGATTTCGAAAGAGTTTTAGCCTTCGATATTCCAAAAACAAGGGCATATATGCACTTGGATACAGTATTTACGATGATTGACTATGATCAATTTTCCATTTATCCAGGAATAGAAGAACCTTTAGAGGTATATAGTATTACAAGGGAAAAAAATAATGAGCTTAAACTATTATACGAGCAAGATGATCTTTCTAAAATATTAAAAAAATATTTAAATTTACCCTCATTGAATCTAATTAGATGTGGAAATGGGGATCCAATCGATGCCAGCAGGGAACAATGGACTGATGGTAGTAACACCTTGGCAATTTCTCCTGGCAAGGTTGTTGTTTATAATAGAAATTATGTTACAAATGAGGCTTTTCGTAAAAATAATATAGAAGTACTGGAGTTCGATTCCTATGAATTATCCCGTGGTCGTGGGGGACCAAGATGTATGAGCATGCCTCTTGTAAGAGAAAAAAATTGTTAAAAAATATTTAAAAATAAAGGGTTTTATTGATTTATAAAGAAGTTAATAATATATAAGTTACATAATAGTATAGGATGATTATAAGATATAGAAGTGAACAGTTCTATTCCAATACTACAAAGAGAATAATTAGAACAAATAATATGGCAGAACATTTAGCTTAGGCTTTTTGTTCTTTTTACTACCATCACTTGTTAAAATTTTGTTAAGATAGCAGAAATATTACTAAGTACGAGGGGTGAATACTTGAAGACTAATAAAATAATTTTATTGATATCACTAGTTATATTTTTATCAGTAGGGTGTAGCTTAGTTAATGAAAAAAATGACTATGATAGCTTGGTAAATACAATAAAAAGTATTGAAATAAGTATAAATCAACTTTTTAATCTTAATATTACATTTGATGAATATAAAGAGGCATTTGTAGATAAATTTATAAATGTAGATGTAGAAAAAAAATATCTTAAGGAAGATGTATCTGTTTTTAGTGTAATAGAGAAGGATGAAGGAAATATAAGATTTATTAAACGTGGTGAATTAGATAGTGGCACTATACAAGAAATAAGTGGTGTTATAAATAAAGAATCTTTTTCAGAACTAACAGAGATGGAGCTATCCATCCCTTATAAAAATGATAAGGAAAATAAAAAGACTATTTATGTAAGAAACATATATGAATACCCAATATGTAAGAAAAGAAATAATGGGAATGTTAAAGCAGATAAAGTATTAAAAAAATTTATGTTTACAAGTATCGATAATCAATGGAAAATTAATTCAATAGAAGAGACACATTTAGAATGTCTTAGAGAAAAAGAGGGAAATGGTAATTATGAATGGGTGACAATATCTAAAATTATGCATGAAGGTGAAGAAATAGAATTTTTATCTGCAATAAAAAAAGAAGAAGAAACATATGTAGAAAAGGAGTTGTTTTTTAATAGATTATCTATGGTGGAAAGGGAAAGTAAGTTAAATGATATAAAAGGACAAGATATTACAATAGGTAAATTAATTGAAGTAGTTTTTCCCGAGATTTTAATTGAGCTTTCAGATGAATCAAGGGATTTAGCATATAGTACAGATTATTGTTGGAATGAGGTATTTCACAATTCTATTATGGAACATATTAAAAAAGATCCATATACTCCAATAAATTTACAATTAGAAGATATATGTAAATAATATTGATTATATAAGTAAAATTAAAATACATATTAAAATATTTAGATATATTTATTAATTAGGACTTTTATATAATAAAATATAAATCACCTCCATATATTAATATAAATGGAGGTGAAAGGATGAGGAAAAAGTTTATCGCTATTATACTTATTATTATTCTTTCAATAATTACTTATAACATAAATGACTCATCAGTAGAAGCTAGGGAGGAGCTTGTGCAATATCAAGGATGGGAAAGAAGTGAAATATTAAATCTAAAAGAAGATGAAACAGGAATCCTTATTGAAATAAATGAAAAACAATTATATTTAATTAAAGGAAATGAAATTATAAAAACTTATCCAGTTGCTACAGGAAAACCAGGATCACCTACTCCTATAGGAGAATGGGTAGTTATACATAAGGCAGCATGGGGTGGTGGATTTGGTGCTAGATGGATGGGCCTAAATGTGCCCTGGGGAAGATATGGTATACATGGTACAAATAAACCTGGGAGTATTGGTTGGAATGCGTCTGCAGGATGTGTTCGTATGAACAATAATGATGTAAAAGAGTTATTTGAATATGTTTCTCATGGCACTAAGGTTGTAATAAGGGGAGGTCCATATGGTCCCTTTGGTACTGGATTTAGAACACTTGTGCCCGGAGATAGAGGACAGGATGTTATGGTGGTCCAGAGAAGGCTACAAGAACTTGAGCATTAAGAGATGGAGATAGATGGAATATATGGTACAGGTTTGGAGAGAGCTCTAAACCAATGGCAGAGAGAGAAAGGTATACCAATAACTAATAGGATAACTCAAGATGTTTATAATAAGTTGGGTATTGAATTATTTGATTAAGTATATGAATAATTTTTTCGCTTAAGGGGTTCATTAAATACATGAACCCTTTTTCTACTGGTGCTGCTAAAATTTGAATTAGTTAAAGTATTACATTAACAAAAGATAAATGATGATAAAAGAAATATATCATTGATTTTAAAACATAGGGTTGTTACAATAATAATTGGCTATAAAGGAAAATTTAGGGTATTTTAATAAGGATAAAGTATTATAATAATAGATAGAAAAGTAATCCATTAGATTTTACATAAGAAAGGACGAATTGATATGAAATTAGAGCTTAATAAAATTTATAGTGGCTTTAGATTATTAGAAGAAAAAAAAATTAAAGAAGTTAATGGAGTAGGAAGATTGTTTATTCATGAAAAAAGTGGTGCATTGCTTTATAATATCGAAAATGATGATAATAATAAAGTATTTTCAATAAGTTTTAGGACACCACCAGAGGACAGTACGGGTCTACCTCATATATTAGAGCATTCTGTATTATGTGGATCAAGAAAATTCCCTACTAAAGAACCCTTTGTAGAATTAGCCAAGGGATCTCTAAATACATTTTTAAATGCAATGACTTTTCCAGACAAAACTATGTATCCTATAGCAAGTAAAAACGAAAAAGATTTTGTTAACTTAATGGATGTTTATTTAGACGCTGTTTTTTATCCAGCAATATATGAAAATCCAAACACACTAAGACAAGAAGGTTGGCACTATGAAATCGATGAGACTGAAGGTGATATTTCATACAAGGGTGTGGTTTATAATGAAATGAAAGGAGCTTTTTCCCAACCAGAATCTGTTTTATTTAGAAAGATTCAAGAGGAACTATATCCTGATACACCCTATGGAGTTGAATCAGGTGGAGATCCTGAATTCATACCAAATCTAACCCAAGAACAATTTCTTGCCTTTCATAAGAAATATTATCATCCATCTAATAGTTACAGTTATATTTATGGTGATGGAAATATTTTAGAATATCTTAAATTTATAGATAATGAATATTTAAATAATTTCGAAAAAATTCAAGTAGGATCAGAAATTAATCTACAAAAACCATTTGATAAACCTAAGGAGTTATCTATAGATTATCCTATATCAAAGGGTGAAAGGGAAGATGACAAGACATTCCTTAGTTTAAGTTACTCTGTGGGTAATTCTACCGATGCAGAAACCTATTTAGCATTTGACATATTAAATTATCTATTACTTCAAACTTCTTCTGCTCCATTAAAGAGAGCTTTAGTAGAAGCAGAGTTAGGGAAGGAAATTATAGGATCCTTTGAAAGTAGTATATTACAACCTGTTTTTAGCATTGTTGTTAAAAACTCCAATGTGGAAAAAAAGGAAGAATTTAAAAATATTATTTTCGATACATTAGAAAAGCTTGTGAAGAATGGGATAGATAAGAAACTGATTGAAGCTGCAATTAATATATATGAATTCCAATTAAGAGAAGCTGATCATGGTTCTTATCCAAAGGGATTAATATATGGAATTGAAATTATGGATAGCTGGCTTTATGGTAGTGATCCTAGCATACATTTAGAATATGAACAAACTTTAAAAAAAATTAAGACTGCTTTACATACTGATTATTTTGAAAAATTAATTGAAAAATATATATTAAATAACAAGCACTGTATTATGTTGATTGTAAAGCCAAAGAAAGGTATGGCTGAGCAAAGAGAATGGAAAGTGCAAGAAAAGTTAGCCCAATTTAAATCTGGCCTTTCTAAGGAAGAAATACAAAGGCTGATACAAGAAACACTGGATTTAAGGAAAATGCAGATGACCTCTGACACAAAAGAAAAATTAAACACCATTCCTTTGCTGTCTATTGATGATATCGAACCAAAAGTAGAAAAACTGCCATTGGAGAAAAGAAATGAAAATGAAATTAATATATTATTTCATCCACTATTTTCTAATGGAATTTCCTATGTAAATTTATATTTTGATATAGATATGGTCCCACAAGAACTTATACCATATGTTTCGCTACTTTCCCAGTTATTAGGTAAGCTAGATACAAAAAAATATAAATATATAGACCTTAGCAATGAAATTAATATTCATACTGGAGGTATACAATATAGAGTAGAAGCTTTTGGTGAAAATGGTAGTGATGAAAGATATTATCCAAAATTCATAGTGAAATCTAGGGCATTAGTCGATAAATTACCCCAGCTACATTCTTTATTAAAGGAGATTATAATAAACACAGAATTTTCCGATGATAAGAGGCTTAAGGAAATAATTCAGGAAACTAAATCTAGGATAGAGAAAAGAATACAAAGCCAAGGTCATTTAGTGGTAGCCCATAGGCTTTATTCCTATTTTTCACCACTTGGTCATTACCTTGAATTATTAAATGGCATTGCCTATTATAAATTCTTATCAGATTTAGACAAAAATTATAGTAATAAAAATCAAGAAATAAAAGAAAACCTTTTGAAAGTTTCACAATTAATTTTTAATAAAAATACTTTATTAATAAGTTTAACATCGGAAGAGAAGCATTATAGTATATTTAGAAATCAACTACCTACATTAATTGAAGATCTAAGAACAGATACTATTAATAAAATAGAATATAAATTTGATTTATCCGCTAAGAATGAGGCTTTTATGACCTCTAGTGAGGTACAATATGTAGGGAAAGGATATAATTTTAAAAAAGTAGGACATTCATATAATGGAACTTTACAAGTATTAAAGACTATTTTAAGCTATGATTATCTCTGGAATAGTATTAGAGTTCGAGGAGGAGCTTATGGTGCTTTCTTTAATATAGGCAGAGATGGAAATATGTTTTTAGGTTCCTTTAGAGATCCTAACTTAATTGAGACCTTAAATGCATATGATGGGACACCAGAATATCTTAGTAACTTTGATGCTGATGATAGGGAAATGAGAAAATATATTATTGGTACTATCAGTAGATTAGATACACCATTTACAAATGCTACTAAGGGGGAAGTTGCAACTGCAAGATATCTAAGACATATTAAACATGAAGATTTGCAAAGAGAAAGAACAGAAATATTAGATACTAAGAAGCAAGACATTAGAGATGCAAATAAATTAATCCAGGATGTTTTACAAAAAAACTATATTTGTGTCTTAGGAAATGAAGATAAAATTACTTCCCACAAGGAAGCATTCAATAATTTAATAAACCTCTTTGAATAAAGAATAAGTTTAAGGAGTGGGTTGAATTATTACCCATTCCTATTTTTGATAGGAGAATTAGCTATGCCATATACATATATGCTTAGGTGTAATGATGGAACATATTATACAGGTTGGACTACAAATGTACAAAAAAGGGTTGATACTCATAATAAAGGAAGGGGAGCAAAATACACTCGATGTCGCTTACCAGTTTATTTAGTATATTGGGAATGGCAGGAAGATAGAAGTTCAGCTCAAAAAAAAGAAGATTATATTAGAAAGCTTACTAGAAAAAGAAAAGAAGAAATAATTAAGAAATTCCAGGAATGTAATGAAATTTCTTCTTCTTAATTGTTTAATAGAAAGGTTATAATATCTAGATATAAAAAATATAATAATATTTATATACTTACTTCTATATTGGAGTGATAAACATGAAAAAATGTATTTTTATAATATTACTAGTAATATTATTTTTACCTATTTTTATAGATGAGGTTTTAGCTTTAGCTTTTGATTTAGAAATCGTTGGAGAAGGGGCAGTGTTAATAGAACAAAATACAGGCAAAATCCTATATGAGAAAAATAAAAATGAAAAAATGTATCCTGCTAGTACAACAAAGATTATGACTGGGATTTTAGCTTTAGAACTTGGGGATTTAAAGGAAATTGTAACAATAGGAGAAGAAATTGAGATTATACCAGGAGATAGTAGTTCAGCAAGTTTATTTGTGAATCAAAAAATAACCTTAGAAGAATTACTTTATGGTTTGCTATTACCTTCTGGAAATGATGCAGCTAATAGTATAGCAGTTCATATAGCAAAAAAGTTAGTTAATGATGAATTTATAACATACCAAGATGCAATCGAGGTATTTGTTGGTTTAATGAATAGAAAAGCAAAGGAAATAGGTGCAAAAAACACTAATTATGTTAATCCACATGGATACCATGATGATGAACACTATACAACTCCATGGGATATGGCAATGATTACACGAAATGCAATGGGCAATGAGAAGTTTAGAGAAATTGTTAAAAGCAAATTTTATACATTCAAGAATTCTAGTGAAGGTATAGAAACTGATAAACAATGGAAAAATTATAACGAGCTACTACAACTAAACAATAAGAACTATTTTCCATATGCAAATGGTGTAAAGACAGGAAGGACTACAAAAGCGGGAAGGTGTTTAGTATCTTCAGCCACAAAGGATAATTTAAACTTGATTTCAGTATTATTTAAAAGTACAGAAGAAGATGTCTGGAAAGATTCTAGTGAAATATTATCTTTTGGGATAGAAAACTTTAGGTATCATACCCTTGCTAATAAAAACCAAAGTATTGCAAAGATTAAGGTAGAAAAGGCATTTAATAAAGATAAAAATGAATTAAATGTTATAACAAATAAAAAACTTCAGGTATTATTAAATAAAGCTGATATTCCAAATATTGAAAAACAACTTTATTTGGGCAAAGATAATACACAAATGCTTGAAGGGGAAAATATCAATTTAGTAGCACCAATAGAAAAGGGAGAAGTTATTGGCTATGTTACATATTCTATAAATGGTGAGGAGATTTTAAAAGAAGATTTAATTGCAAATAATACAATTAGAAAAAGAAATATTTTTATTACTTATTGGTGGTTATTTGCATTAATGTTAATAGCAATTATTGCTATATTTGTTTCAAAGTTTAATAGATCCTAAGGATAAAATTATGTGTATACTTTACTATTTAAATAAAAATGAAACCCAGTAGTCTCAAGAATTTCGAGCACTGGGTTTTAAAAGTTTTAAAGATAGACTATTAATTATTTTTTGAATAAAATTCTAAAATTTTTGTGTCTTTAACATCTATTGGAATCTCTTCTCTATTTGGCATCTTAATAAGTTTACCAGAAAAACTTTCAGTATATTTTTCTAAATATGGTAGAGATACATTTATAGTTTTAAAATTATCTAAAAATAGATTATTCATTCTCGATGAAGCTTTTAGTGATAATTCATCCTCTACTTTAACTTTGTATGAGGGACGGTCTACTTTCTTGTCATTTACAAAAATATGTCCATGAACCACCATTTGTCTTGATTGCCTTAATGAAGAAGCAAAGCCTAGTCTATAAATTATATTATCTAATCGAGTTTCTAAATCTTGTACTAATATTTCCCCAGAATTTTCCTTTGTATTATTTATTGCTTTTTTAACATAATTATTAAATTGTTTTTCAAGCAATCCATAATAAGCTTTTAATTTTTGCTTTTCCAGTAATTGTTCTCCATATTCAGAGTGTTTATGTTTTTTTACTTCTCTATTTAATGCCTTAGGGTGATTAAAAACATTAACACCAAGATGTCTTACTAATTTAAATCTAGGACCCATAGGTCTAGCCAATAAAATTCCTCCTTGATATAAGTTAAATATTGACGTGCCAGCTAGCCTATTAATATAATAGCATAATATAAATAGAATGTAAATGATAATTATTATCAACTGCTACGGCATTAATTTAATTCCTAATAAAGAGTTTGGTAATTTTTTTTCCAATGGTATTTTCTTTTATATTAGATATTTCATTTTGTAAAATTTTATTTTCACTATCCATATAAGTGATTTCTTTTTTTAAAATCTTAAGGTCTTTTTGCATATTCTCTACTACATTTCTATAATCATTAACTTCAGATTTAAGCTTTATATTTTCATCTTCAACTATTCTAGCCCTTAGTCGATCTTTCATTACCTGGTTACTAGATTTACTTTTATTTTGATTTTCTTCTTTTGATGTAAGTGTCTTTAAGGATTTTTGATTTCTATCATCAGATATTCTTAAATCCTTTAAAATTTTATATTCTCCATATAATTTAATTAGAGAGTCTTTGTATATTTTTAAGTACATTTTTGCTTCATATTCATTTAAATTATCAATTGTGGAATCATCTAGAGTTTTAGTCATGTAATGCGGGAAAGGCATTTTTTTTGTATCAAATGTTCTATCAGCAAAATTAAAGAATTTGCTTTTATCTGTATTCGAATGTGATCGTGGGGAAGGGTAAAAAGTGTTTATAGCACCTGTTTGATTTGCTTTAGTAGTATCATCATTTTGTTTAGTAATAAATGATAAAGGATATGTCCTTAGGTTTTTATGGTCTAATACAATATTGCTGCTTCTATCATTATTTTTTGTCTTTTTAGATATATAATTAAATAGGTATGGATTAGATAACTCTGCTAATGCAGTATGGGATATTTCCCAGGATTCTCCTAAATCATTAGATCTCAAGTAATAAAGTATGTTCTTTTCAATCCAGTATAGAGATAAAGCATTATTAATTTCAGCAAAAAATGGACTGTCTATTTTATTTATACTAGAATATACCTCTTGTTCTTTATTCCATTGGGATCCGTCGGTAAATCCTATATCTTTATTACGGTAGCACAAAGTATATTTTTCATCCTTTTTTGATATCCAACAAGTATGTATTTTATGGGTATCCTCTGTTAACCAAATATTTGGTGCATATTTTTCTCCTTTTTTAAATGTAAGACTATTCTTGTTCCAGAGACTCACATTAGAATGAAATTGAAAATACTCAATTTGGTTATTTACACCATCCCACCATTGACTGATAAAATAAATATTACCAGAAATGTCTTGTGTGCTTGCATATTGTGTAGTATGGTTTTTAATCTCGGCTTGAAAAAATTTATTGTGTTTCCATGTTTTATCTTCCCAATATTGATCAACCCACATCCAGTTATTAGTATTTGATGCACCTTTTATGTTATATAAAAGATGAGTTTTGTTTTTCCAAAAGTGTAAGGAAAGTAATCTAAATGAATCTTTATGTTGATTTAAATTATATAACTTTTGAGTATTCCATTTCTTCCCATTGAAAAAGTAATAGATAATATCTCCAGATATTTTTCTTATTACAATATGAATGTCATTTTGTTCCCCAATATTTACTACAAAATCTTCTCTACACTCATCTGCCAATTTTCCTGAGTATATTTTTTTATTTTGATTATTATAGAGTTCGTATAGTATCTCATTATTGGAAGTATGTCTAAAGGTCCACGAATTTAAAAAAACATCTGAAATATAATAAGAATTTGATTTACTATTTATCATAAAAATAGCACCTACCTTCTTTAACCAAATAGTTTATTAATACATATATATGTAGTGAGTATAATTTATTGCATATTTTAATATCCTTTTAAATTAAAAAATGCACAAAATACTCATTAGGTCATATGATAATTGTAGAATAGAGAGTATTTAGAGGAGGTTTTTATATGGAGAATATTCAAAGTATTTTTAATGGAGATATCATTGTAAGTGAACTATGTGATTTAGAGGGAAGAAATTTAGAAATAGATTGCTTAAAGGTTGATAAGGTATATGATGCATGTCAACAAAGAGAATGTATAGAAGATTTATTGTTTGACTTAGATTTTCCAAATTGTGCACCATCTGAAGGATTTGAATTTTTGCGTTGTGAATTTGGTAAGGCGAGATGTGAAGACATTCCTGGTGTCCCAAGATTTACAGAAATAGATGAAAACTTTGCAAGACTTCAAATTGCTTGTGCAGTACCTGTTTATGTAGTAGTAAGAAGAATATGCGATGGACAAATTTTTAGACTTAAGGCTAATCCCATTGTAGGAGGGGAACAGCAGGATGACAATAGAATTAGATTTGTAAAAGATATAGTTGTTTATGCACCATCAGAGTTTTTACGCCAGGGTAGATTTGATTGTGCATGTGAGTCTTATGCTGAATGCGATGATTCAGATGTAGCTTTTGAAGGAAGAGATAATATTAGATTAACTATTGGAGTATTTCTAATAGTTAAGATTATATCTGAGGTAGAACTTTGCATTCCAACTTTTGGTTTCTGCGATGTCCCAGCACCATGTGATGAGTTTCCAGCTGATGATGAGTTCTGTGAAATCTTCTTAGATGAAGAGTTAACACCATTTCCAGATTTTTTCCCACCACAACAAAATGAACTAAATAATGATTAATAATAAACAAAATGACTGACCTATGGTCAGTCATTTTGTTATATATATTATTTTCTAATAAACATTTGAGTTACAGTTATACCTGCAGATGATTGATTTTTTACAATACCAATTCCAATATGTGTATAATTTGAACTTAGTATGTTATTTCTATGACCTTCAGAATTCATTAATGAGGTATGTGCTTTAAGCATTGTTGAATTTCGTGCAATATTTTCTCCTGCTGCTCTATATGTGATACCAAAACTTTTCATCATATCAAAAGGACTACCATAGGTTGGAGATGTATGTGAAAAATAATTTTTATCTACCATATCTTGTGATTTAATTTGTGCCACTCTAGCAACTTCTGTATCCATTTGTAAAGGTGCTACACCAGCTTTTGCTCTCTCCTGGTTTATATGGTCTAACATTTTCAACTCTTCGGCATTTACAATATTATTTGTTCCACCATTAACAGGTTGTTCAGGTTGCTTTGGTTGTTCAGGTTGCTTTGGTTGTTCAGGTTGCTTTGGTTGTTCAGGTTGCTTTGGTTGTTCAGGTTGTTCAGGTTGCTTAGGCTGTTCAGGTGCTGTATTGTTATAGTTTCTAGTAAAGAAGTAGAAAATATTATTAAGTTGTTGTGAATTATTGCTACTTCCTCCAACATAGTTTCCTTGTGTATTATTGTTATTAGTAGATACTATACTTTGGAAAGAATTAGATTTTGAGTTAAAATAAAATATCTGTGCACTTGCTGCTGGAGCAAAAATCATTAATCCCATTACTATTAATATTGTTATTGCTACTATTTTATTTTTCATGATGTCACCGCTCTTTCTTTATATTTTTGTTAAATCATGTTACAACTTGGATACAAATTGTTTACATAATTAATAATAACTTAATAAACAATTCAATGCAACACCTTAGCTTAATAATTATTGTGGTAATTTCTGTAATTAATCATTTTTGTAAAGTAATTATAAGTAATTAATCAAAGTAATTAATCAAAGTAATTAATTAAAGTAATAAAGGATTCTTCCTTTTAATCTTCCTTTTAATATAGGTGAATTTATTGACAATTTTAAACTAGTATGATATTCTTATTTTATAATTCCGAGTTGGCAACTCGGAATTGAGAAAGGATTATTTTAAGGGGTGAATATTTATGAAACTTTCTACAAAAGGTAGATATGGAGTTACTGCAATGTTTGATTTAGCTGTTAGATATGGGCAGGGTCCTGTTTCTATAAAGGAGATTTCTGAAAGACAGTATATCTCTGAACCATACTTAGAACAACTATTTGCAAGTTTAAGAAAGGCTGGTCTGATTACAAGTATAAGAGGCGCTCAAGGTGGTTATGTATTAGCTTTTCATCCAGAAAATATCAAAGTTGGAGATATTATAAGAGTTTTAGAAGGTCCTATTGCCCCAACTGGTTGTGTAATAGAAAATGATCCTATCCTATGTGAAAAATCTAATATTTGTGTTACAAGGGATATTTGGGTAGAAATTCGAGATAAGATTAATGATGTTATAGATGGTATAACTTTAGCAAATATGGTGGACAATTATGAAAAAAAGTTAAATGATGAAGCTTATATGTATTACATTTAATATAAAGGTTTGGAGTTGATAAAATGGAAAGAAGATATTTTGATTATTCAGCCACTACACCGGTTGACCCAGAAGTATTAAATGAAATGATACCTCATTTTACTAATGAATTTGGGAATCCATCAAGTATTTATACCTATGGCAGAGAAAGTAAAAAAACTATTGAGAATGCCAGGGAAAGTATTGCATCCTTAATTGGTGCTGACCCTAAAGAAATTTTTTTTACTGGAGGAGGATCGGAAGCTGATAATTGGGCAATTAAAGGTATTGCAATGTCCCTAAGGGATAAAGGAAATCACATTATTACTTCAAACATAGAACACCATGCTGTGTTACATGTTTGTGAATATCTTGAAAAACATGGATTCAAAGTAACTTACCTACCTGTTGATAAAGATGGGTTAATTAGTCTAGAGGATTTAAAAAAAGAAATAACTGATAGTACTATTTTGATATCTATAATGTATGCTAACAATGAAATTGGTACAATTCAACCTATAGAAGAAATAGGCAAAATAGCAAAGGAACATAAGATTTATTTTCATACTGATGCAGTACAAGCATTGGGAAATGTAAAAATTAATGTAAAGAATATGAATATAGATTTAATGTCGATGTCAGCACATAAAGTTTACGGACCTAAGGGAGTAGGCGCACTCTATATTAGTAAGGGTGTAAAGATTGAACCTCTTATTCATGGTGGTGCCCAGGAACGTAAAAAAAGAGCTGGTACTGAAAATGTTCCAGGTATTGCAGGTTTTGGGAAAGCTGCTGAGATTGCAAATAATAATCTAGACAAAAATATTGAGTACTTAACAAAACTCAGAGATAAACTAATTAAAGAAATTACTAATAATATTGATTATGTAAAATTAAACGGTCATCCTATAAAAAGATTACCTGGAAATGTTAATATTAGTTTTCAATTTATAGAAGGTGAGGCTCTTTTGCTTAGCTTAGACATGGTAGGAATATGCGGTTCAAGTGGTTCAGCTTGTACATCGGGGTCCCTTGATCCTTCTCATGTACTATTGGCAATAGGCTTACCCCATGAAATTGCACATGGATCATTACGCTTATCATTAGGTAGATTTACTAAGGAAGAGGACATAGATTATGTTTTACAAGAGCTTCCAAAAATAACCAATAGATTAAGAAGTATGTCACCATTATATGAAAAAGTAAAAGGGGGAGAATAATAATGTATAGCGACAAAGTAATGGATCATTTCACAAACCCTAGAAATGTTGGAGATATTAAGGACGCTGATGGCGTTGGAGAAGTAGGGAATGCAAAATGTGGAGATATTATGAAGATGTATATAAAGGTAGAAGACAATATTATTAAAGATGTTAAATTCAAAACCTTTGGATGTGGTGCTGCGATAGCTACAAGCAGTATTGCAACTGAATTGGTAGTAGGGAAAACTATAGAAGAAGCACTAAAGATAACAAATAAAGCAGTAGTAGAAGCCTTAGATGGACTACCTCATGAGAAAGTTCATTGTTCAGTTTTAGCTGAGGAGGCTATAAAAGCTGCAATAGATGATTATAGAGCAAAAAATAATAAATAATAACTTAAAGAAATTGCATAAATAAGATTTTTTCTTAGACAAGAGACGATCTCAACTCAATATATTAATAAACATTCTAAATATTGAGTATTGTTTTTGGGAAACTCTATTATGCAATTTTTTTATTTATAAAATTATAATTTTTTTATTTCCTAAAATAATTTGTAGTATTCTTTGAGATACTATTACTGTATATAATGTTAACAATGGAGGAGTATAATTTGAAGAAAGCCAAAGGTTTATTAGGGTTACCCTTAATTCTTATGGAAACAGGGAAAGAAATAGGAGGCATTAGAGCCATCTTATTTAGTCAAGAAAAAAAGAAGGTTCTAGGATTTCTAATAGACGAAGGTGGCTGGTTTAAAGGTGCTAAGATTATTCTTTTTAAAGATATATATAAAATAGGTAAGGATGCTGTAATAATTAATAATAAGGAAGTAATTATGTCTTCTGCAAAAATTCCAGAGGTAGAAAAAATTTTGGAAAATAAATATCACTTATTTGAAATGCAGGTTTTAGATGATAACGGAAATAATATTGGACATATTGAAAATATTATCTTTGATGATAAGAATGGGAAAATATTATCTTTAGAAGTATCAGAGGGGACATTTGAAGATGTGATAAATGGGAGGCTAAATATTCTTATATCTAAAGATGTAAAGCTTGAAAAAGAAAGAGTAATAGTATCGTCAAATTATATTCGCGGAATAAGTAAATCAGGAGGACTAAAAAAATATTTTTCAGATAAAGAAAAAAATTAATTTAAGGTGGCATAAAAATAAATGATATTTTCGAAAAAGAAATGGAGATTAATAATCCTTTGGGGTATTAGTATAATACTTCTAATTTTTCTTTTTAGAATCAGGATGGAATTAAAGTCAATTCTAAGTCCTTTTATAGTTGCGATGTTGTTTGCTTATATATTAAATCCACTAGTTAATTTTATACAAAACAAGAAAATATCATCAAGATTTTTGTCAGTAATATTAGTATATGTTATATTGTTTAGTCTAATAATTATAATTGGTTGGAGTATTATACCTGCTTTAGTAGTAGAAACTAGAAAATTGATAATTGAAATACCTAATTATACTAATCAAGTACAAAACATTGTTTTACAGTTTAGAGAATCTAGTTTAAATCAATTACCAGAAGGATTTAGTAATGTTTTCGATGAAAACATTAGGCGAATTGAGGAAGTAATAATAAATTCCTTTACAAGCATAACGGAAATAATAGTTAATTTCTTTTCTAGAATCTTAAATATAGTGATGATACCAGTATTGACATTTTATTTTCTAAAGGATAAGGATTTTTTTAAAGGAAATCTTATTAACCTAATTCCAAGGAGATGGAAATCAAAGATATTAGAAATAGCAAAAGACAGTGATAGAGTAATTGGAGAATTTCTTAGAGGACGTATTATTGTAGCTATATTTGTTGGGATATTTACTGCAATTGGTTTAAAAATGCTTGGAATTAATTATGCAATTGTTATAGGATTAGTCGCAGGAATTGTGGATATAATTCCATATTTCGGACCTTTAATTGGGGCTATACCTGCGGTTATTATTGCCTTTTTGCAGGGACCAATTAAGGCGATCTGGGTTATTGCGTTATTTTTTATAGTTCAACAGGTTGAAGGTGATATAATTGCTCCTAAGGTAATAGGAACTAGTGTAGGATTACATCCTGTTACTATTATACTTGTATTGTTAATAGGTGGTACCTTCTTTGGTATTATTGGTCTGATTTTGGCTGTACCAGTAGCAGCGATAATGAAAGTAATAGTGGAGCATATAATAGATTATATAGCTACAACAAATAATCATAGTGAATGACCCATAGTAAATTCCAACACATAGTAAATTCCAACTATTGACAAAGAAACTTTTTCTTTGTATAATAGGGAAACCATATAAAAATTAAAATATAATATAAAAAAAATAATGAAAAGAAGGAGTAGTTTTACTGATTTCTTATAGAGAGGAGATCCTTTAGGCTGGAAGGTCTCTAGATAGGTAAAATGAAGCAGTCTTGGAGTTTTAAGTTCGAAATAATAGTAGATCTTAACGGCAAACAACCGTTATTGTATGAGTGATTGATTTAAATTTTTAAAGCAATAACTAGGGTGGTACCGCGAGATTAACTTCTCGTCCCTATTTTGGGATGAGGAGTTTTTTATTTGAGAAAATTGCATAATAATACTTCTTAAACAAAGTGATCAATATAATGTAGGAATAACTTATGTAGTAGCAATGAACTTGTAATTAAGAAAAGTCTTACTTATGTGATTTCCTAATTTATAAATAGAAAATAGGAGGATTTAATATGAAATCATTAGGGTTAAATGAAATAAGAGAACGATTTTTAAGTTTTTTTGAAGAGAAAGAACATTTAAGATTACAAAGCTTTCCATTAGTTCCTCAAAGAGATAAAAGCTTATTGCTAATAAATTCTGGAATGGCACCACTTAAGCCATACTTTACTGGAGAAGAAAAGCCACCAAGAAAAAGAGTTGTTACTTGTCAAAAATGCATTAGAACTCCTGATATTGAAAGAGTTGGACAGACAGCAAGACATGGGACATTTTTTGAAATGCTGGGTAATTTCTCCTTTGGAGATTATTTTAAAAATGAAGCTACTCAATGGGCATGGGATTTTATAACCAAAGATTTAAAAATACCAGCAGATAGACTATGGGTTAGTATATATGAAGAAGATGATGAGGCTTTTGATATATGGACTAAAGAAGTAGGAGTGCCAGCTGATAGAATTGTAAGATTAGGAAAGGAAGATAACTTTTGGGAAATAGGGTTAGGACCTTGTGGCCCTTGCTCTGAAATATACTTTGACCTAGGAGAAGAAGTAGGATGTGGAGAAGATGATTGTGCTGTGGGATGCGATTGTGATCGTTTTGTAGAATTTTGGAATCTGGTTTTTACTCAATATGACAAGGATGAAGAAGGTAATTATAACCCTTTAGCAAATCCAAATATAGATACTGGTATGGGACTTGAGCGTATGGCAGTTATAATGCAGGGAGTAAACAATCTATTTGAAATTGATACTATAAAGCATATACTAGATTATATATGTTCATTGGCAAAGGTTGAATATGGGAAAGAAGATTCAATTGACATGTCAGTTCGTGTTATTACTGACCATATTAGAAGTGTAACCTTTATGATAGGTGATGGTGTTTTACCTAGTAATGAAGGTAGAGGCTATGTACTAAGACGTTTATTGAGAAGGGCTGCTAGACATGGGAAATTATTGGGAATCCATGAACCTTTCCTATATAAAGTATGTAAAAAAGTTATAGATGTGTCTAAGGATTACTATTTTGAACTTGAAGAAAAACAAAGTTCTATAGAAAAAATTATTCTTATTGAGGAACAAAGATTTCAGGAAACTATAGACCAAGGTCTTAATATATTACAAAATCATATAGAAGTATTAAAAAATCAAGACATTAGAGAAGTATCAGGAGTTGATGCTTTTAAACTCTATGATACCTATGGATTTCCATTGGATTTAACAAAGGAAATACTTGAGGAAGAGGATATGAAGGTGGATGAAGCAGGTTTTAATGATGAAATGAAAAAACAAAAAGAAAGAGCTAGAAATGCAAGAGAGAAAAACGAAATTGAAGGTTGGAAGGAAGACCCATTTGCATATCTAGGCAATGACATAGTTACTGAGTTTGTGGGATATAGAAGTATAGAAGCAGAGGGACATCTTCTTGCCATGGTAAAGAACAACACAAATCCTATCTCTGAGGCAGTAAAGGATGAAGATATCATTATTTTATTAGATAAAACTCCTTTCTATGGTGAAAGTGGAGGACAAATTGGAGATAAAGGAATTATTGAAACCGAAACAGGTTCAATAAGAATTAATGATTGTAAAAAGGGAAGTAGTGATAAAATACTTCACTTTGGTAAGGTTATTAAAGGGATTATAAAACAGGGACAAATAGTTAAATCTAATGTGAATAAGGGTTTACGGTTGGATACAGCTAGAAACCATACTTCCACTCATATAATGCATAAGGCATTAAGAGATGTTTTAGGAGAACATGTTGAGCAAGCAGGTTCTTTAGTGACAGCTGAAAGATTAAGATTTGATTTTCAACATTTTACAGGATTATCTAAGGAAGAAATAGAAGCTGTAGAAAACAAAGTAAATGATATTATTTTACAAGGTCTATCAGTTGAAGTAATAGAAACAAATATTAAAGAAGCAAAAAAACTTGGAGCAATGGCACTTTTCGGAGAAAAGTATGGTGAGAAAGTAAGGGTAGTTCGGATAGGAGATTTTAGTAGTGAGCTCTGTGGCGGAACTCATTTATCTAATTCTAGTCAAGCTGGAATGTTTAAAATTATCAGTGAGAGTGGAGTTGCAGCTGGTGTAAGAAGAATTGAAGCAGTTACCGGTAAAAAGGCTATTGAATACTATAATGCTAGAGAAGAATTATTATTGAACGCTGCTCAACTATTAAAGACTTCGCCTGTAGATTTACCAGCAAGAATAGAAGATATGATTAAGAATAAAAAAGTTCAAGAAAAGACAATAGAAGATCTTAAAAATAAAATGTCTGGTGGAATTGTAGAAGAATTATTAAATAAAAAAGAAATATATTCTGGCATATCTACTATTATTTCTCGTCAAGATGAACTGGATATGGATGGTTTAAGAAAATTAGGCGATCAATTACGAGATAGATTAGATTCTGGGTTAATAATACTTGCTACTTCTAAGGATAATAAAATTAATTTTGTGATTATGGCAACTAAGGATGTAATTAAGCAAGGTATACATGCTGGAAAGCTGATTGGACAAATCGCAAAAGTAGCTGGAGGCGGAGGCGGAGGCCGTCCTGACATGGCTCAAGCAGGTGGAAAGGATATTAATAAAGTATCAGAAGCCCTGCAAAAAGCCAAAGGATTTATTGATCAACAACTTAAAAACTAATTCTTATTAAAGGCGTGAAATAAAATTTTGGCGCCTTTTCTTAATTATAGTATAGGAAAATATGTATTTCCTATACTATAATTAAGAAGTGTATAACATAATATTTAAATATTACTTATGTTAAATAATGGCATTAACTATAGAAAATATTAGAGATTCAATATATAATAGATTAAAGAAACATAAAAAGGAGGTACATTAATGAATAATGAAGATTCTACTATAAAATTTAATGTTGATCTTGATAAGTCACAAAAGGTGAAGGATATTCTATCAGAAGTTTTTGAAGCGCTAAATGAAAAAGGGTATAATCCAATAAGTCAAATGGTTGGCTATATTATTTCAGGAGACCCTACATATATTACAAGTCATAATAATGCTCGCAGTATTATTAGAAAGGTTGAAAGAGATGAAATTTTAGAGGAACTTTTAAAAAAATACTTAGAACAAAAATAGGAGAGGATATTTTTGAGGAATATGTTTTTCAAAAAGGCATTAATAGTAATTATTATGTCGTTTATTATTTTAACGATTATACCCTCTTCAGCTTTTGCAGCCCAGGAAAAACAGGTGATAATGATAATTATAAATCAAGTTAATTATCAAGACCTGTTAGAAATGGGTTCTGTTGTAGATATGATTGACAATAGTGGTATTGGCTTAATGAATACTCGTACAGCCGGTTCTGCTATTATACCAAAAGCTTATGCGACTATTGGTGCTGGTGTACGAGCAGAAGGTAATTGGATAAATTCTCAAGCATATCAATCAACAGAGGATAATAAACTTATTTATAGTTCAAGAACTGGAAAAAATGCACCTGATAAAGGGATAATAAATCTAGATATTAATAAATTAATTTCATATAATGATGTTGGTGAATATCAAGCTATTGCAGGACAGTTAGGAAGCCTTATAAAAGAAGAGGGATTAGAAACTGCAGCCTATGGCAATATGAATGTTGGTGATGAAAATAGAAACCCTCATGTTATGATTGCTATGGATAAATGGGGAAGAGTAGATCAAGGGGATATATCAACGGAAATACTCATTGAAGATGCTTCGTATCCTGGTGGATTTAGAACTAATTTCTCAAAAATATATGATAGTTTAGTAGATAATTCTGCTGCATTGACAATAGTTGAAACTGGAGACATTACTCGCTTAGAAGAAGAAAAAGAGAATTTATCACCAATTATGTATAAAAAACATAAACAAGCAGCAATTCAAGAAATAGATACTTTCATTAAAAAAACATTAAGTTTGATAGAAGAAGATAAGAAAATGCTATTGTTAGTAACTCCCTTTGCAAGTGATGAAGATATGAAGAATGGATATCAATTAACTCCTTTAATTTTACATGGAGAAAATATAGATAAAGGTATTCTTACTTCTTCTACTACTAGAAGAGAAGGGATAATAGGAAATGTCGATATTGCTCCTACTATTCTAAACTATCTTAATATAGAAGAAACAAATATGGTAGGTAAACCAATCGAAATATTACCTACAGATAATCATTTAAGTTCTTTATTAGATATGTACGACTTTATTGTAGCTACTTCAAAAAATAGGCTACCTATTTTATCATTCTTTGCAATTTATCAGATTATTTTATTAGTTATAGCATTGATAATGGTGTTATTAAAAGGGAAAATTAACAATAAGTATTATCCAATAATAAAAAATCTGCTTTTAAGTGGCTTGGTAATACCAGTGGTTTTACTTTACTTACCGTTATTTAGAATAAAAAGTTTACCCTTGACTTTTGTTACTATGATAATTATTACAGCTCTTCTAAGCTGGATAGTATATTTTATCGGTAAAAAAGTAAATAATTTAATTCTTCCAATAATTATTGTTTCTTTATTAATGACAATTGGACTAATGGGTGATATTATAATGGGAAGTCCATTAATTCGTACATCTATATTTGGGTATGATCCGATTATAGGAGCGAGATATTATGGTGTCGGTAATGAATATATGGGAGTACTTATAGGTTCTGCATTGGTATTATTTCTCGGACTTAAAGAAATTTATAAAATCCCTAAGAGTTTAATAATTGGACTTCTAATAATATTAATATTTGTTATAGGTTATCCAAAATGGGGAGCTAATGTGGGAGGCACAATTACAGCTACAATGGCTACTGCTTTTGTTTTTTTAAGAATCTATAAAATAAAAATTGGATGGAAGCAAATAATATTTGGATTTATAATGGTAATTTTAGTTGTTACACTAATGGCAATTATAGATACTTTATTTTTAGAAAGTCAAAGCCATTTAGCAGGCGCAATTTCTTTAATAAAAGAGGGTGGAATTATATCTATCTTTACAATTATTTCAAGAAAAATTGCTATGAATATTAGATTATTTGGGGTTACAATATGGAGTAAAGTATTAGTTGCTACTTTAATAGTTTTTGCAATATTATTCTATAAACCCTATGGAGAGTTAAAGAAGGTTTTTGAAAGATACCCATATATATCAAAAGGATGGGCTGCAATTGTTGTTGCAAGTATTACAGGATTTATGGTGAATGATTCAGGTGTTGTGGCTGCTGCTACTTGTTTAATATTTTTATCATTCAGTTTGTTATATATATTAATACAAGAACCTCACAATCTATAAGATGTGAGGTTCTTAAAAGATTGTGAGGATTTTTAATTGGAATATAATATATTGGGAAGTACAAATTTAAAGGTTTCAAAGCTTTGCTTTGGGGGATTAACTATTGGTCCTTTGCAGGCTAATTTATCTCCTGAAGAGGGAGGTAAAGTGATTGCCTGTGCAATGGAAGAAGGAGTTAATTTCATAGATACTGCCGATCTTTATGATACTTATCCACATATACAAAAAGCGATGAAGTATAGTAATAAGGAATTGATTATATCAACTAAATCCTATGATTATGAAAGAATTGGAGCAGAAAAGAATTTTCATAAGGCATTAAATATATTAAATAGAGAATATATTGATATATTTATGCTCCATGAGCAGGAAAGTATTTATACAATAAAAGGTCATTGGGAAGCCTTTGAATATTTTTTACAAGAGAAGAAAAAGGGAAATATTAGGGCGGTAGGCTTATCAACTCATAAGGTAGAGGTGGTTAAAGCAGCATCTGATATACCAGAAATAGATATAATTCATCCAATAATTAATATAAATGGAGTGGGAATTGGTGATGGTAACAGAAAAGATATGGAAAGTGCCATTAGATATGCGAAATCTAAAGGTAAAGGTATATATGGTATGAAACCTTTAGGTGGGGGTAATCTTCTTAATAATAAAGATAAATGTTTTGAGTATGTTTTATCATTAGACTGCTTAGATTCTATTGCAGTGGGTATGCAATCCATAGAAGAAGTAATGTATAATGTATCAACCTTTAAAGGTAAGGATATACCTAATAATATTAAAGAGAAGTTAGGCAAAAAACAAAGGAAACTTTTAGTTGATTTTTGGTGTGAGGGCTGTGGGAATTGTGAAAAAAATTGTACTCATCAAGCTATTAAGGTGATTAAAGGTAAGGCAGTAGTTAATAATGAAAGATGTGTACTATGTGGTTATTGTGGTGCTTATTGTCCTCAGTTTTGTTTAAAAATAATATAGGAGATAATTTATGGGAAGAATTTTAGGATTAGATGTTGGGAATAAAACAATAGGAGTAGCTGTTAGTGACTTATTGGGTTATACAGCACAAGGTGTTACTACAATTATAAGAGAAAGTTTGGAAAAGGACCTAGAGCAATTATTAGATATTCTAGATAAATATGAGGATGTTGAAATAGTAGTTTTGGGGATGCCTAAAAATATGAATGGTACCATTGGACCACAAGGACAAAAGGTTCAGGACTTTGGAAATTTTTTAAAAAAGAGAATTAAGCCTAAAATAGCTTATTGGGATGAAAGATTAACAACTGTAGCAGCAGAGCGTACTCTTATTGAAGCAGATGTTAGAAGAAAAAAGAGAAAAGAAGTAATTGATAAATTAGCAGCCGTTTATATATTACAAAGTTACCTTGAATATAAACATTAAAATTTATAAAAGTTTATTTCTTGTGTATATTGACAGGGAATATTTACTATAATAAAATACAAATACTAATTAAATGGTGGTGATTTAGTATGGATAACCAGGAGAATATTGTTTCTTTAATGGATGACAAGGGAAATGAAGTAGATTTTGAGGTGATAGCTACCTTAAGCTTTAAAGAAAACGATTATGCAATACTTATGCCCCTAGATGCAGAAGAAGATGCTGCCTATATTTTTAGAATAGACAATGATGATATAGGTGAGGAAATATTAGTACCAATCGAAGATGATGATGAATTTGATGAAGTACGAGAAGAATATGAGAGATTAATGGAAGAAGAGGAAGAATAAAAAGCATATCTAATATGCTTTTTTCTATTTACAAAACTCTAATTGGACATAAATATTTATTTGTTAAAAATATTAAGGGGCTAATTAAAATGCAATTATTTAATAATAATCGAGTGGAAGGTAAATTTATAAGTAGAATAAATAGATTTATAGCTGAAGTGGAAATTAACAGACACATACACCTAGTACATGTTCCAAATACAGGCAGGATGAAAGAGCTTTTGGTAAAAGACGCTATTGTGCAAATGAAATATCACCCTGCTTCCCATAAAAAAACTGATTATAGTTTAATTTCAGTTAAAAAGAATGATATATCAATTTGTGTGGATTCTAGAGTTGCTAATCAGCTGTTTTACGACTATCTCTCTCATGGGAAGTTGGAAAAATTTAACAATATAAGAGATTTAAAAAGAGAAATTAAATTTAATAATAGCCGTTTTGATATTGGTTTTATTCAAAATAATCAGCCTTTTTTAATCGAGATTAAAAGTGTAAATTTAGTGAAGGATCAAAAAGCAATGTTCCCTGATGCACCGACTATTCGTGGGAATAAACATATTAGAGAATTAATAGAAGCGAAAAAACAAGGGTTTAAGACTGGAATAGTATTTATAATACAAAGACCAGATGCTACTTTATTTTTACCCTATAGGGATATGGATCCTGATTTTTCAAATAGTCTTGTAGAGGCGTATTCAAAAGGAGTTTTTGTTAAGGCATTTACTTGTGAAGTTAATAATGAAAGAATTGAGATAAAAAAAGAAATCCCTATATTACTTTAATTAAAATTAGGGAATAAAAATATTTCGGTTATTTAGAATATAATTAAATTAATAAAAATGTTATTGACAAGGGTTCTCAATTAGGATACACTTTTAATAAGCAATACTTTTAATTTAATATTGATAATGATTATCGATTAAACAATATTAATCTTTATATATTGCCCCATTTATGTTAAACAAGGAGGTAAATTATGACTTTAGATAAAGTTCAAAAAGGACAACAAATACAAATTCAAAAAATTGCTGATTCAAGTCTTCGAGATCAGATTATACGATTGGGTATATATGAAGGTGCTAAGGTTATTTGTGCTGAAAAGATAGGTGGAGGTCCTGTAATTATTAAAAATAGAATGCAGGAAATTGCTATAGGTGATGGACTGGCAAAAAAAATCAACATTGAAATTATATAGTATTCAGGAGGCCACAAATGGAACATAAGACAAAAGAGTTAAACAAAAGCTGTCATAAGATAGAATTTATTCCAGATATACCTAAGGATGCAAAAAAGATTGTATTAGTTGGCAATCCTAATGTAGGGAAATCAGTATTTTTTCAATCATTAACTGGTATGTATGTAGATGTTTCTAATTTTCCAGGTACTACTGTAGATATAAATTATGGAAAATATAATGAGAATTATGTAATAGATACACCTGGAGTATATGGTGTATCTTCATTTAACGACGAGGAAATAGTCGCAAGAGATGTTATCTTAAATGCCGATGTAGTTATTAATATTGTTGATGCACTTCATATGGAGAGAGATTTGTTTTTAACTCAGCAAATAATAGATATGGGAAAACCAATTGTTATTGCCTTAAATATGATGGACGAAGTAAGAAAAAATGGTATAGAAATAGATATAGAAAAGTTAAGTGAGCTTTTAGGGGTTGAAATTATACCCACAATTGCTATTAAAAACAAAGGAATTGTTGAGCTTAAAGAAGCTATAACAAGGGCAAGACTAGGAAACAGAGATGAATCTCTATTAGATGAGATGGAGGCATATCGATCAATAATAAGTCAATATTCAGAAGCACTTTTAATTCTAGAAGATGATGAAGAAATACTAAGAAGATATAATATTACTAAACCAGTATCAAGGGAGAGAATATACCGCAATAGAAGAGAATATATAGATAATATTATTAATAGAGTTACAATAGAAACTAATAAAGGAATATCCTTTGTTACTAGATTAAGCAGATATATGCTATACCCTTTAACAGGAATTCCAATATTAATTGCTGTATTATATTTAATGTATCAATTTATAGGTGTTTTTGTTGCTCAGACAATAGTAGATATAACAGAAGGAATAATAATGGGGAATTTTTATTTAAACTTTATTAAAGGCATTTTTGAAGGGTTCTTATCTTCTGATAGTATATTAGGAACTATTTTAATTGGTGAATTTGGATTACTTACAATGGTCCCAATATATATTATTGGGTTATTATTACCGCTAGTTATTGGTTTTTATTTTTTACTCTCTATTATGGAGGATACAGGTTATTTACCTAGAGTGGCAACCTTAGTAGACCGTTCTTTAACAAAGATTGGTTTAAATGGAAAAGCTATTATACCTATGATTTTAGGGTTTGGTTGTGTAACAATGGCAACTATTACTACAAGAATTCTGGGTTCAAGAAGGGAAAGGGTTATAGCAACTGCATTGCTTGGATTAACAATTCCTTGTTCAGCCCAATTAGGAGTAATTGCGGGGCTTATAGCTCCATTAGGCTTAAAGTATTTAGTATTATATATTTTAACAATCACTATTGTATTTGTCCTATCAGGAACAGTTTTAAATAGGTTTTTGCCAGGTAAATCCTCTTCTTTATTAATAGATTTACCTTCTTTAAGGTTACCAAAGGCAAAAAATATAGCACAAAAAACTTTTACAAAAGCATGGATGTTTTTAAAGGAAGCAGCGCCATTATTTATGCTTGGTTCCTTTGTAATTACTATTATGCAGATAACAGGATTATTGGATGGTGTTCAAAATATTTTTGCTCCAATTACAGAAGCTTGGCTTAAGCTTCCTAAAGAAGCAGCAACTGCCTTTATTATGGGTATAATTAGAAGAGATTTTGGTGCGGCTGGACTTACTAGTTTAGCTTTGACTCCTATGCAGACCATAATATCTTTGATTGTCATAACTTTATTTGTACCATGTATTGCTGCAATTTTAGTTATTTTTAAGGAAAGAAGTTGGCAAGAATCAATAGGTATATGGTTAGGTAGTTTTATTATAGCATTCTTAGTAGGAGGCATACTGGCACAAATTTTATTATAAGGAATGATCAGTATGGGAAAAATTTGTTCTACCTGTGGATATGAACTAAATGATAAAAATCTTGATCGCTGTCCTAGATGTTATACAATCATTCAAAAACACAACAAATGCAGCGATTGTGCAGGCTGTGGGATTATAAAATGTAATACACGAAGTAAAGATTTAGAAAAAGGTACTCAATGATGAAAATATTGACATAAAAGGTATAACATAGTAAACTAATATAAATGAAATGTATTATTAAATGAAAAAGCAGGTGATCTCTTGTTTTTATATGAAGATATAAAAGCAGAACTTAAGAAAAAGGGATATAAGTTAACTCCCCAAAGAAGAAATACATTAAATGTTATTTTAGAACATGAAAGAGAGCATCTTAGTATTGAAGAAATATATGACTTAGTTAAAGAGGATTGTCCCGAAATTGGTTTGGCAACTGTCTATAGAACCATACAATTATTTGAAGATATTGGACTTGTAAATAAGCATAATTTTGATGATGGATGTAATAGATATGAGTTAGCAGATCCAAAGCAGGATCATAACCATCATCATTTAATATGTCTTTCCTGCGGGGAAGTTAGCGAAATGGATGATGATTTATTAGAGGAGTTAGAACAGGAAGTAAAAAGAAAAAAAGGATTTGAAGTTACTAATCACACTTTGAAGCTATTTGGTTATTGCAAAAAATGCAAGGATAAATAATCCTGTGTCTTACTGCAGGATTATTTTTTATATTTATACTCTTTTTCACATTTTCTTTTTAGTTATTAAAGGTAAAGAGGTGAATAATCATGGTAAAAATTCTTCATACTGCAGATTTACATTTAGACAATGGTTTTACAACTGGTATTTTACCATATGATATAATTATGGAGAGACAAAGGGATTTACTAGAAACCTTTGACAAAATTATAGAAACAGCCAAAAAGGAAAGGGTAGAACTATTACTCGTTTCAGGAGATTTATTTGAACAAAGATATATACAATCAAGTACTATCCACTATGTAAATCAAAGATTTGGAGAATTAGATAATACACATGTTTTTATATTGCCAGGAAATCATGACCCTTATCACATGCTACATTTTTATAAGAGTTATCAATGGAATAAAAATATATTTATATTTACAGATGAATACGAAAAAGTAAATTTAAAGGATTTAGATGTTGCGGTACATGGAATAGGTTTTGGATATCAAGAGGAAAGCAGAGCATTATTAGAAAATTTAAATATTAATCCATCAAGAAAAATTAATATATTAATGTTGCATGGTAGTGATATGACATTAGCACCTAGAAAACAATCAAAATATATACCCTTTAATCACTCTGATTTAGCGCATAGCGGTTTTGATTATATTGCTTTAGGGCATTATCATCAGCATAAAAAGTTTAATGATATATATGGAAAAGTGATTGCTGCTTATCCTGGTAGTCCGGAACCTTTAGGTTTTGATGAATTAGGAAAACATGGTATTATCATAGGGGAAATAACTAAGGAGAAAAATACTATTTCAATTCTACCTATTTCTAATAGACAATATTATAGTTTAGATGTGGATATTACGAATGCTGTTAATATACAGGAGATTAAAAAAAAGGTAATTAAAGAAATTGCCCCTTATTGTCCAGAAATAAATTTATTTTCTATAAGGTTGACTGGTTATTATTCTTGGGAATTAGGATTATCTATAGACTTTTTTGAAAGACAATTTAAAGATATTGCATATTACATACAAATTGAAGATAATACAAAACCAAATTATGATATAGATAAATTAATTTACGGTGATACATTATTATCTTCTTATATTCTAGAAATCCATAATAAATTACAAATAGAAAAAGATGAAAAACAAATAAAAATTTTAAAAAAAGCAATGGAAATTGGTACTAAAGTTTTAAGGGGTGAGGTATAAAATATATGAAGTTAAAAAGCGCATACCTTAAAGCCTTTGGGAAATTTATTGACGCAAAGATTACATTTGGTCCTACTATTAATTTAATATCTGGGAATAATGAATCTGGTAAGTCTACTTTGGCAGAATTTATTTTTAATATGCTATATGGACAAAAAAAATATGGTGTTAAGAGAAGGATTTATACAAATTCCCATAATTACAACAAACCATGGGACCACACTCTTTACCAAGGCACTTTACAATATTCATTAAATGAGGAAGACTTTAGAGTAGAAAGAAATTTTCATGATGATTTTGAGGAAACAAAAATATATATAGAAAGTACTGGAAAAGAAATTACAGATTCCTTTAAGTATGATGCTCGTAAGGAATTGCAATTCTTTGATGAACAAATAGGATTAAGTGAAAGAATTTTTAAAAACTCTATATATGTACCACAAAATGATATGGAAGCGCAATTAAATAAAAAAAATGAAAATGTTCTTGAGGAAATATTGGGCAAAACTATTTATGCTGTGGAAGGTGAACAAGGAGAAAAAACCATAAGAGAGGCAATAAATCAATTAGAAAAAAGGAAAAAAGAAATAGGTACACCCAATAATAAAAATAAGATATTAGGCAGTAATTATGAAAAGTTAAGGAAAGAAATAAGAACGAAATATGAATTAGAATATAAAATGAAGTTAAATAGTGATTATCAACAATCTTTACGAGAAGTTATAAATAAATTAGACAAGATAAATGAAGAAAAAAGAAAACTTGAAATACAAATAAAAATACTAGACAATAAAAGTATTGAGAAAAAAATACACATTATAGAGAATTACATGAATCAAAAACAAGATTTGATAGTTTATATTACTGAGAATTTTGCTGATAATATAAAAGAAAGTTCCATAGAAGTTATTAATAATCAAAGAAAAGAAAACAAAATAAAAATCAAAAGATTATTAGTAAATGTTATAGTAATGTTTTTTATATATATAATTATAGCAATTTGGATAGGTATATCACCTAAATTTTCACTACAAATTCCCATATTAGGTATAAGCATTATTTTAAATATTTCATATATATTTAAAATGAGATATGCTTATAAAAATGAAGAATGCCTATTTAATATGTTGGAAAAAGTTAATCAATATCAGGATGCTGTGTATGAATTAAAGCATTTACAAGAAAAAATAGATGATGAGACAAGGGAATATACTATAGAACAATTGAAAAATAAGATCTACCATATAGAAGTTGAAAACATAGTAATTTCTAATAAAAATAAATATGAAGTAGAAATAGAATTAAAGAAATTAGAAAAAGAGAAATTTGATTTAATTACAGAAAAAACATCTTACGAGATTAGAATTCAGGAGAATAATTGGGATCCCTTTAAATTAGAACAAATAGAAAGGGACATAAATAATTTAAAAAAGACAATAGAAGATTATGAGGAGAATATTCAGGCAATTGATATAGCTATTTCTACTCTTAATACAATAGAAAAACATGGAAAATCTAAATGGTTACCAGACATAATTAAAAAAACCGAAGAAAATATATATAAAATCACCAAAAAGTATCATACTATTAAAATAGATGAAAAATATCAAATTAAAACCTTAGAGCCAAAATCTCAAAAATTAATACCTATAGAACAATTAAGTAAAGGAACTTTTAATCAATTTTATTTTGCCCTAAGAATTAGTATGATTCAGGCATTTTCTCCTCTTCCAATTAAATTAACAATTATTCTAGATGAGCCATTTATAAATTTTGATAATAATCGCTTTATGGAAAGTATGAATTTGTTAAAGGAAATTTCTAAAAGGCATCAAATTATAATTTTTAGCAGTCAGACAAGAGAAAAGAAGTATTTGGATGATTATAATTGTGATTATAATTATATTGAATTATAGGGCGGGTAATTCATATAAATAATAAAATATAAGGATATAAAAAGTTACGAACAAAGAAAGGAGGTTTAGCATTTGGCTAACAAAAAAGAAAAAATAAAAATAATCCCACTTGGAGGACTAGGTGAAGTAGGGAAAAACATTACAGTATTTGAATACAAAAACGATATTATTGTAGTTGATACAGGTGTGGGATTTCCAGATGAGGAAATGTATGGAATTGATTTAGTAATTCCTGATTTAACATATTTAATAAAAAATAAAAGTAGGGTGAAGGGTATTATTTTGACCCATGGACACGAAGATCATATTGGGGCGCTACCTTATCTGCTTAAAGAAATAAATGTTCCAGTTTTTGCCACAAGGCTTACTTTAGGATTAGTGGAATTAAAGTTAAAGGAGCATGCAATATTAGATATAAGTGACCTAAGGGTGGTAAAGGCTAAGGATATAATTCAAGTAGGTGAATTTAGTATAGAATTTATTAGAACTAGTCATAGTATCGCAGACAGTGTAGCTCTTGCTATTAAATGCGAGGATATGACAATTGTTCATACTAGTGATTTTAAAATTGACTTTACACCTATTGATGATAAGGTGATGGATTTACATCGATTTGCTGAGTTAGGTATGGAAGGGGTTACTTTACTATTAACAGATAGTACAAATGTTGAACGACCAGGCTATACAGTCTCGGAAAGCACAGTAGGTGAAACTTTTTTAGAATTATTTCAGGGCGTACAAAGTAGGATTATTGTTGCTACCTTTGCTTCGAATATTCATCGAGTACAGCAAATTATCAACGCAGCTGTGAAATATAACCGAAAAGTGGTAGTTAGTGGGAGGAGCATGGTTAATGTAGTTTCGGTTTCATCAGAGTTAGGATATCTAAATATTCCGGAGGGAACCTTAATTGATATTAATGATATTAAAAAATATTCTGAGGACCAAATAGTAATAATTACAACAGGTAGTCAAGGGGAACCAATGTCAGGTTTAAGCAGAATGTCTATGTCAGAGCATAGAAAGCTACAAATATCTAAGGGAGATTTAGTCATTATATCTGCTACACCTATTCCCGGGAATGAAAAGACGGTTTCACAAGTTATAAATCAATTATTTGAATTAGGCGCTAATGTTATTTATGAAAAGCTGGCAGAGGTTCATGTGTCAGGTCATGCTTGCCAAGAGGAATTAAAGCTAATTCATACATTGATAAAACCTAAGTATTTTATTCCAGTTCATGGAGAGTATAGAATGCTTATGCAACATGCTAAATTAGCTGAAAATTTGGGTATGCCTAAGGAAAATATCTTTGTTTCAGAAATTGGATCAGTCATAGAGTTAAATAATGATACAGCTAAATTGGTAGGGAAGGTTCCTTCGGGTCAGACATTAGTGGATGGTCTTGGAGTTGGAGATGTTGGGAATATAGTATTAAGAGATCGAAGACATTTATCCCAAGATGGTTTGTTTATAGTAGTAGTATCCCTAGATAAAGATAAAGGAAGTGTAGTATCAGGACCAGATGTTATATCCCGAGGATTTGTATATGTTAGGGAATCAGGAAATCTAATAGATGAAGCAAAATGTGTAGTAAGGGATGCATTATTAAAATGTGAGGAGAAACAAATTACTGACTGGGCTACAATAAAAAGCGCAATAAGAGATTCCCTACGCCAATTTTTATATGAGAAAACAAAGAGAAAACCAATGATTTTACCAATAATAATGGAAGTATAATATAACTTATTATTAAAGTTATGAGAGTCTAAAATGAGCCGAAGGAACCGCCTAGGGCTCATTTTATTTTATTGCCTAGCTAAGCCTTATATGGTAGAATTCAATATGTGTAAAGATAAATTTTTATTTAAAAATCTTATAAAATTTATATAAAATTTTGTAAATGGGTGAATATATAATGACTAAGATATTAAATCTATTATTTAATAGAAGAATAGTACTATATACAATTGCAATATTAGTACAAGCTTTTTTTCTAATGCTTGTTTTGTGGAGATTTGGTAACTTTTTTATCTATTTCTATATTATAAACATAATTTTAAGTCTTATAGTAGTATTGTTTATTTTAAATAATAAGAGCAATCCAGCTTATAAAATAGCTTGGATTGTTCCAATTTTATTACTACCAATATTTGGCGGTTTAATATATCTAATGTTTGGAAATTACAAAACATCAAAAAAAGTTAAGCGTGATATGCAAAATATAAATGATAAAATGGAGCATTTTTTAAAACAGCAAGATGAAGTAATTGAATCTTTAAAAAATAAAAGTATAACGGCTGTTAATCAATCTAGATACATCCAAAAATATGCATTCTGTCCAATATATAAAAATACTACATCTAAATATCTAACCCCTGGAGAAGAAAAATTTAAATATCTTATAAAAGAATTAAAAAAAGCAAGAAGATATATTTTTTTAGAGTACTTTATAATTGAAGAAGGCAAAATGTGGGATACAATTCTAAAAATATTAACAGAAAAAGTAGAGCAAGGTATAGATGTTCGTATTATATACGATGATATGGGCTGTATGTCTAGATTGCCCTTCGGCTATGATAAACAACTTGAGGCGAAAGGAATAAAATGTTCTGTGTTTAACCCATTTATCCCAATTCTTTCCCTTCGACATAACAATCGTGACCATAGAAAAATTGTAGTTATAGACGGACACACTGCATTTACTGGTGGCATAAATCTTGCGGACGAATATATAAATGAAGTTGAAAGATTTGGACATTGGAAGGATTCCTCTATTATGATAAAAGGGGAGGCAGCTTGGAGCTTTAGTGTATTTTTTTTATCACTTTGGGAATATTTGCGTGGTGAAAAGATAGAGTATGTATTATTTAAACCAATATTAGAAAATAAAGAAGAATTTACAAGTGATGGATTTATACAACCATTTGCTGACAGCCCTATAGATGATGAAACAGTTAGTGAAATTATATATTTAAATCTAATTTCCCAAGCGAAAAGATATGTATATATTAACACACCGTATTTGATATTAGATAATAAATTAACCACTGCACTTATTACGAGTGCTAAAAGAGGTGTAGATGTAAGAATCATTACACCGTATATACCTGACAAATGGTATGTTCACTCAGTTAGTCGTTCTAATTATGCAGATCTTATTGAAAGTGGTGTAGGCATTTATGAATATACACCGGGCTTTATGCACAGTAAAGTTTTTATAGTTGATGATCAGATTGCTGTAGTAGGTACTATTAACTTGGATTATCGAAGCTTATTTCTTCACTTTGAATGTGGTGTTTGGATGTATTGTGCTAGTAGCATAAAGGATATTAAAAAGGATTTTTTACAATCCCAAGAGCTAAGTCAAAGGATTACTTCTGAATGTTGCAATTCTACAAAGTGGTATAAAAAATTAATAAGTTTCATTTTAAGGATATTTGCACCATTAATGTAACTTAATTAAAGAAGGGGCTGTAATAATGTCAATAATGCTTGTGTTTTTAATACTTGGTATTATTATTGGATTTTTTGATATATTACCAAAAAAGTACCTTGATAAATTTAAAGCAATTCCCTATATTAGTTTAATATTTATACTATTTCTTATGGGTAGTAAAATAGGCATGGATAAAAAAATAATTCAAAATATAAATATTATAGGATTTAAGGCATTTATGATTGCTATAGGTAGTATAATAGGATCTTTAGGATTTATAAAATTATTTTTAGGAAGAGTTAGTTTTTCTATGGAAAGACAGGAGGAAAACAGATGACTATTACCCTTTTAGTAGCAATTGCCCTAGGAATAATCATGGGTTTATATGTTTTCCCAGAATATATGCTCTTATTTATTGATCAAGGGGTTACATTTGGATTATGTATAATGCTATTTTTTGTAGGAATTGATATCGGAAAAAATAAAGAAGTATTTAATAAAATAAAAATTTTAGGCTGGAAAATTATCCTTATTCCATTATCTATTGCAATAGGAAGTATAGTTGGAGCTATATGTATAAGTTTTATTATTAAGTTACCATTATGGGAAGCTGCAGCTGTAGGATCTGGCATGGGATGGTATAGCCTATCTGCAGTTATAATAGATCAACTCCATAGTACTCAATTAGGAGCAATTGGATTTTTATCAAATGTTATAAGGGAGTTACTAGCTATACTATTATTGCCCATAATTGCAAAATATTCAAAACATCTTTATACTATAGCACCTGCAGGAGCAACAGCTATGGATACTACTTTACCTATTATTGCGAGATACACATCATCAGAGATTGCAGTATTGGCATTTATATCAGGGGTTGTTTTGTCTACAATGATACCTTTTTTAGTTCCATTTTTTCTTCAATTCACATAGCTTGTAAAAAATAACCTTGCATTATATAATAATAAAAAACGGTAAAGAATATGGGGGACTTTGTATGAAACAGGAATATATCTATAAAAAAAAGAAGAAAATTGTCTTATTAACCTTAATTATAACCCTAATAATATTATTAGTAATTGCTGGTGGAGGTATACTATATTATAATAACTTGTTAACTCCGGCAGATTCCAATGGAGAAGAAAAAATAGTATATATTCCCCAGGGGTATTCGGTAAAAAATATTTCAAAGTTATTACAAAAAGAAGGAGTTATAAAAAAAGATATTGCCTTTGAAATTGCTGTAAGATTAGAAAATGTACAGAGTCAATTGCAATCAGGTAGTTATTTATTGAGTCCATCAATGTCTACAAATGAAATTATAATCAGACTTGCAGGAGGACAAGTTATTGATGATTCAATTAAGATAACTATCCCCGAGGGTTTTGAAATCAAAATGATTGCCGAAAGATTAGAAGAAAAAGGTTTAACTACTAAGGAGGAATTTATACAGGCAACACAGGATATTGAAAAATTTGATTATTCCTTTTTAAAGGATATTCCAAAGGATAGGGATAATCCTTTAGAGGGATATCTTTTTCCAGATACCTATAACTTTTCTATAGATACATCAGAAGAGCAAATTATTACTACCATGTTAGATAGATTTAATGAAGTTTTTACAAGTGAATATATTGAGCGGGCAAAGGAATTAGATATGACCATAGATGAAGTTGTTATATTAGCCTCTGTGGTTGAACGAGAGGCTATGGTGGCTTCTGATCGTCCTATAATCTCTGGAGTATTCCATAGAAGATTAGAAATTGGTATGAAATTGGAGTCTTGTGCTACAATACAATATATATTAGGGGAGCGAAAGCCTAGACTTCTTTATTCAGACTTGGAAGTTGATTCTCCCTATAATACATATAAGCAAGCTGGTTTACCTATTGGACCCATAGCTTCATTTGGGAAAGATTCTCTAAGGGCAACCTTATATCCAGAGGACACAGAATATTTATTTTTTGTAGCCAAAGATGATGGAAGTCATGTTTTTAGTAGGACATTACAGGAACATAATGCAGCTAAGAAACAAGTTTTAAAGTAGAGAGTATATTATAAATTTTTTATTATAAATGCGTGGTAGATTAGAACTACCACGTATTCATTTTTTTAAAATATAATATACTAAGAAAATAATGTTTTATCTGAGGTGATATATTGAATAATATAAATCAAGAATATATAGAAAGCTATATACAAGAACTTTTACCAGAGCCTGAACCATTTATAAAAGAATTACAGAGCTATTCGGAAGAATTTCATATTCCTATTATCCATCCAGAAGTTGCTCAGTTTATAGGCTTATTATTAAAGGCACAAAATTGTAAAAGAGTATTGGAAATAGGAACTGCTATTGGTTATTCAGCCATTTTATTTTCTAAAGCAATGGGAAAAGATAGTAAGATAATTACAATTGAAAGAGAACCTGAGATGATAGATATTGCAAAGCAAAATATAAAAAAAGCAGATCTACAGGATAATATAAAAATCTTAGAGGGAGAGGCAGACGATATTTTGCCTTCTTTGACATCACATTTCGATTGTATTTTTTTAGATGCTGCTAAGGGTCACTATATGGATTTTTTACCTAAATGTCTAGAACTATTAAAGTATAATGGCTTACTTATATCTGATAATGTATTATTTAGAGGTATGGTAGCTACTGACCATTTAGTAAAACGAAGAAAAATAACAATTGTAAAAAGAATGAGAAAATATTTAAATTATATATCGAATCATTATCAATTAAACACAAGTATTATTCCCTTAGGGGATGGTTTAGCGATAAGTTTAAAAGGAGTGGAAGAATAAATGAAGAAACCAGAACTTTTAGCACCAGCTGGAAATCTAGAAAAACTAAAGTTTGCAATAATTTATGGTGCTGATGCAGTATATTTAGCAGGTAAGGCTTATGGACTTAGAGCAGCAGCTGGTAATTTTACCTTAGATGAGATGGAAGAGGGGGTCCAATTTGCTCACGATAGAGGTAAAAAGGTATATGTAACTCTTAATATTATTCCTCATAATAGTGATTTAAAGGATTTAGATCAATATATAAAGGATATTGATAGAATTGGTGTTGATGCAGTTATTGTTGCAGATCCAGGTATTATAACACTAATAAAGGAAAATGCTCCAAATTTATCTATTGCCCTTAGTACTCAAGCAAATAATACAAATTGGAAGAGTGCAATATTTTGGCATAATGCAGGAGTAGAGAGAATAATTGTAGCACGGGAGTTATCCTTAAAAGAAATTAAGACTATGGTTAAGAATACTCCAGACACCCTAGAAATAGAGTCTTTTGTGCATGGTGCAATGTGTATTTCCTATTCTGGAAGGTGTTTACTTAGTAATTATATGGCAAATAGAGATTCTAATAGAGGTGCTTGTGCACAACCCTGTCGTTGGGAGTATAGATTAGTTGAAGAAAAAAGACCTGGAGAATATTATCCTATTTATGAGGATGAAAGAGGAACATATATATTTAATTCTAAGGATCTTTGCATGATCGAACATATACCAGAATTAATAGATACAGGTATAAACAGCTTGAAAATTGAAGGTAGAATGAAAAGTTTATACTATGTAGCGACAGTAGTTTCAACATATAGAAAGGCAATTGATCTGTACCTTAAGGACCCTACAGCTTTTAAGACAGATCCTAAATGGCTAGTTGAAATAGCAAAAGCTAGTCATCGAGAATATACCAAAGGGTTCTATTTTAGTCGACCAGGAGCCAGTGAGCAAATATATACAACTAGTACCTATGTTAGAAATTATGACTTTACTGGAATAGTTTTAGAATATGATAAAAAAACAAAAATTGCCACCGTAGAGCAGCGCAATAGAATGATGATAGGAGAAGAAATAGAAGTTATGGGACCCGATAGGGACTTTTTCAAACATAAAATCGAAGAAATGTGGGATGAAGAGGGAACCCCTATTAATGAAGCTCCCCATCCCCAGCAAATTATAAAGATGAAAATAGAACAAACAGTTTATCCCTGGGATATTCTTAGAAAAGAATTAGAATAGTGTTAAATCATAAAGCATAATACCCCTGAATGTGGTAATAATACCATTAAAACATGCAGGGGGTTTTTTTATGTTTAATAATAGAGTAAAATTTATGGGTATTATAGTTAGTATATTTTTATTTGCTTTAATAGGAAGATTATATAATATTTCAATTATACATAATGAAGATTATACTGCAAGAATAGAAAGTCAAATAGCTCAAGAGGTGGATATTTATTATCCGAGAGGAAGAATATTAGATCGTAACAGTATTCCTTTAACAGGTAGAAATTTTATGGAGAAAAACCTTTCACTTCCTGTTCATGTAGAACAAGAATTATTAGCCAAACATATAATTGGTGAAATTCAATATAAATATAAAGATAATACAATTGAGGGAGTACATGGAGTATCAGGATTACAAAAGATGTTTGACAAGGAATTAAACGGAGGCATGCCAATTAAATTAATCCAATATAAGGATGGTAAAGGACAAAGTATATCTGATAAAAAGTTCTTTGTTTATGGAGACCATATTAATCAAGGTAATAATATTAAGCTCACAATTGATTTTCATATTCAAGATATAATAGAAAAGGAAATGAATTCCTATATGCTAGAAAAAACAAAAAATACAAATGGAGAAAGTTATTTTGCAGGAATTTCAGTTGTGATAATAGATGTTCAAAACGGTGAAGTTATAGGAATAGCATCCTTAGGAGATCAAAACAATAAGGCGCTGCATTCATATTCCCTAGGATCTGTGTTTAAAACATTAGTAGCCGTAAAGGCTTTGGAACAGGGTGTTGTTAAAATGGATGAAGAATTCACATGTAATGGCACTATTCTAATAGATAATCAATTAAAGCATTGTCATAAAACGGAAGGACATGGACAAATTACCTTTAAGGATGCCTTCGCTCAATCCTGTAATATAGTTTTTTATGAAGTAGCTAATAGACTTACAGAGTATAATCCTAATGGTACTATAAAGGGTAATGAGATTATGCAGCTTGCAAAGGAATTCGGATTTTCTGAGTATGCAGAAAAAAAGAAGGATACTTTCATATTATCAGATAAATATTCTATTAATTGTTTACCAGATAGTATCACATGCCAAATGGATGTATTTAATATGGCATTAGGGCAAGGAATGATTGAGGCAAGTCCATTAATGGCAACAAAAATAATGGCTACAATAGCAAATAATGGAATAATAAGCGAGCCTATATTAGTTAAGGAGATAATAAATCAAAAGGGAGATGTACTTAAAAAATATAATAATATAAAAAAAAGAGTTATTGATGAAGAGGTTAACGGACAGATACAATCATTATTAGAGGAAGTAACTATTTCAGGCACAGCAATGGGAGGTAATAACTTAGTTTATGGAGGTATCGCAGGGAAAACAAGTACAGCACAGAACGGGAAAATGTATCCCCATGCTTGGTTTGCTGGTTATTTTCCAATAAATCAACCTAAATATGCAATGACGGTGTTTGTAGAAGAAGGTGGTACAGGTAGTGGTGTAGCCTTCCCATTATTTGAAAATATTAGTGAAAAAATTTTAAAATTAGGACAAAGAAATTAAATATATACAGGCACACAACATCCCTAATGAACATATTAATAATAATAAGTTTATATTATGGGGGTGTTTTTTTATGTTTCCAGCTGCTTTGTTGGGCATTGCAACATTAATAAGAGAAATATATTTCATAATAGGCTATGTTAGTAATAGCAGTTCATTTCCCCTGCCATTAACTGCTGAAGAAGAAAAGAAATATTTACTTCTTTATAGCCAAGGAGATCAAAGGGCAAAGAGCATACTTGTCGAGCACAATTTACGCTTAGTTGCACATATAGTTAAAAAATATAACGGTATTGGTAGGGAACTAGACGATTTAATCTCCATTGGTACAATAGGATTAATCAAAGGGATATCTACCTATAATATGGATAAAGGTACAAAGCTAGCCACCTATGCAGCTAGATGTATAGAAAATGAAATCCTAATGACTATAAGAGCTGATCAAAAGATAAAAAATGAGGTATCATTACAGGATCCTATTGGAATAGATAAAGAGGGAAATGAAATAAGCCTTATTGATATATTAGGCAGTGATAATGACCAGATTTTTGATTTAGTAGAATTAAAAATAGAAGCAGCTAAATTATATAAACTTATGGAAAAGGTGTTAAAGCAAAGGGAAAAAACCATTATTGAAATGAGATATGGCCTAAGTAATGGTGTCAATAAAACCCAAAGAGAGATTGCTAAGATGTTGGGAATTTCCCGATCCTATGTTTCAAGAATAGAGAAAAAGGCAATAAAAAAATTAAGTAAGGAATTTCAAGCAAATAGCTGTCAATAATGATGGCTATTTTTTTACAAAAGTACTTCTTTTATATTAAATTATGGGTTATGCTATAATAAGAAAAAAACCGGGATGTGATTATTTGTTTAAAAATTTAAAGCCAAACATGATGATAGATTCAATTTATGATATAGATTTTCAAGAATTAAAAAATAGGAATATTCTAGGTTTATTAATTGATGTGGATAATACATTAATAAAATGGGATAAGAAAAAGGCAGATGAAGATCTTGTTCAATGGTTTTATAAAGCTAAGGAGGAGAATTTTTTACTATGTCTTATTTCTAATAATACAAAGGAAAGGGTAGTAGTATTTAAGGAGGATATAGACATCCCAGCTATACATAAGGCATTAAAGCCCTTGACTAAATCCTTTTATAAAGGAGTGGGAATGTTAAAGCTTAGTAGAGAACAGGTTGCTGTTGTTGGAGATCAAGTTTTTACAGATATACTAGGGGGAAACCGTGCCGGACTTTTTACAATATTAGTTAAACCAATACCCGGTAAGGAATTTTGGTGGACAACCTTTGTTAGGAAAATAGAGAAGGTAGTATTAATAATCCTAAGCAAGTCTGATGACATCATAATAGAAAGTAAGAAAAAATAACTTATTGTTTTTAAATAACATAAATCATTAAAATTATAGTGTTTGATAAAAATCAATAATGCATTTTCTTTATATAAAAAAGGGATAATACAAAATTTGTAGAATTATTATAGAAATTAGTATTACTTGTAAATACATTTGATAGTATCTATTATCTTGGAAAAACAGGTGAATTAAAATGATGAGTAAAAAAAGAATTGGAGATTTATTACTTGAAGATGGTAAAATTACAGAAGAGCAATTAGAAAATGTATTGGAATTACAAAGAAAAAACAGAAAAAAGATTGGAAATATTTTAGTAGAAGAAGGTATAGTTGAAGAAGAAGTGATATTAAAAACCTTAGAGAATCAATTAGGCATACAAAAAGTAGACTTTAGTACAACATTCATTGAAGAAGATGCAGTTAAAAGTATTACATATATGTTAGGCAAGAGACATTGTGCGATACCTATATACTATAAAGATGACGGTGTATTAGTAGTTGCATTAAATGATCCATTAGATCTTATAGCCCTAGATGATTTAGAATTGGCAACTGGAAAAAGAATATATCCTGTCATAGCAGGTAAGGATGAAATAGAAAAATTATTGGCAAAGTATTTTGATACCGAAGATGCTCAGAAGGCAGCACAAGAATTTAGTGAGGATCCATTTTTAAATAATTTTGAAGATGAATTAGAACAACAGGTTTTAAATGAAGTAAATAATGCTCCCGTTGTTCGTCTAGTAAACTCAGTAATAGAACAGGGAGTGCGTAGTGGTGCCAGTGATATTCATATAGAACCCTTTGAGAATAGAGTAAGAGTTAGAATGAGGGTGGACGGAGTTCTTCATGAAATGATGAAGGTGGACAAGCGTACCCATAATGCAATAGTAAGTCGTGTGAAAATTATGAGTGATTTAAATATTGCCGAAAGACGATTACCCCAAGATGGTGCAATATTGATGAATGTTGATAATAGAGATATTGACCTTAGGATATCTATATTACCGACTATTTTTGGAGAAAAAATCGTAATAAGAATATTAGATAGAAACCAATTTTTTATTACAAAGGAGGAATTAGGCTTTACATCCCAGGAATTAAAATTGGTGGAAAATATGATTCACAATCCCCATGGGATTATATTAGTTACTGGTCCTACGGGAAGTGGAAAGTCATCTACTCTGTATACTTTATTAAGAGAATTAAATACAGAATTGGACAACATAGTTACGGTAGAAGATCCAGTGGAATATAAACTAGATGGTATAAATCAGATACAAGTTAATCTAAAGGCAGGATTAACCTTTGTAACAGCCTTACGCTCTATTTTAAGACAGGACCCAGATATTATTATGATTGGAGAAATTAGGGATGTGGATACAGCTGAAATAGCAGTTCGGGCGTCAATTACTGGTCATCTGGTTTTTAGCACTATTCATACTAATGATGCTACTTCTACAATAAATAGACTTGTTGATATGGGAATACCTTCCTATTTAGTTTCAACTTCTATTTCAGGTATAATATCCCAAAGGCTAGTAAGGAAGATTTGTACTAAATGCAAGACTTCATATAAGGCTTCACCATCTGAGAAAAAATTATTAAATATACCTGAGGAACATAATCTTACCTTGCACAAAGGTGAAGGTTGTGGGGTATGTAATCAAACTGGATATAAGGGGCGACTTGCAATACATGAAGTATTGAAGATTGGCAAAGAACATCGTGAAATGATTGTACAAGAAGTAAGCACTGATCAATTAAGAGATTATTCTATTGAGCAAGGAATGGTAACCCTAACCCATAATGCAATCGAATTAGTAAAGGAAGGGATTACCACCATTGAAGAGGTTGCAAAGGTAGCATTTTTAGAGGAAGACTAATGAAGGGGGAATAGAAATGGATGTTTTTAAATTATTAGAGGATACCATAAGTCAAAAGGCTTCTGATTTGCATATTACTGTTGGAGTACCGCCTATGATGCGTATTGATGGCACATTAGAACCCTATAGTGACAAAAACCTTACTCCAGAGGATACTGAAAAATATGTAGAAGTAATATTAAGTGAAAAACAAAAAAATGTTTTAGAAGAATTAGGACAAATAGATTTTTCATATTCCGTACCAGGTTGGGGTCGTTTTAGAGTCAATGCCTATAAGCAAAGAGGTAGTTATGCCATTGCCTTTCGTTTAATACCAACAGGTATTCCTACATTACAACAATTAAATTTACCTGATAGTTTAAAAGAGTTTACAGAGCTTACAAGGGGTTTGATATTGGTTACAGGACCAACTGGTAGTGGAAAATCTACTACTCTAGCTTCTTTGATTAATATAATAAATGAACAACGCAAGGATCACATATTGACATTAGAAGATCCCATTGAATATTTACATAGTCATAAAAGCTCTGTGGTAAATCAACGGGAGATGGGTAATGATTCTAATAGTTATGCAGGTGCCCTAAGAGCTGCTCTTCGTCAAGATCCTGATGTTATTCTTATTGGCGAGATGCGAGATTTAGAAACTATATCTATAGCTATTACAGCAGCAGAAACAGGTCATCTAGTATTATCTACTTTGCATACCATTGGTGCAGCCAAGACCATTGACAGAATTATCGATGTTTTTCCACCCCATCAGCAACAACAAGTGAGGGTGCAATTAGCATCTGTTTTGCAAGGTGTTGTATCCCAACAGCTTTTTAAAAGGAAGAATCAATCAGGGAGAGTAGCAGCATTAGAAATTATGAAGGCAACTCCTGCTATTCGCAACCTTATTCGTGAAGGCAAGGCACATCAAATTCAATCCTCAATACAAATGGGAGCTCGACAAGGAATGATTACTATGGATACTTTCATATTGGATCTCTATCGTAAGGGGATTATTAGTAGAGAAGATGCTCTTTTATATTCAGTAGATCATGAATCAATGAAGAACAAGCTTCATATATAGAAGGAGGAGGAAAATGCCTAAATTTTTATATATTGCTAAGAATAATAAAGGACAAACAACTAAGGGAATATTAGAGGCACCAAAATATAATGATGTCGTGGCTATTCTTAAGGGTAGAAATTATTATCCTATAGAGATAAAACCACAGGGATCCACTATAGATTTAACTAAGTATAAAAAGGTAAAGGTAAAGGATCTAGCTGTGTTTTGCCGTCAATTCGCCACTACTTTACGCTCGGGTATTCCAGTTGTAGATAGCTTAGATATATTACATAGGCAGACTGAGAATAAAAAATTTGCAGAAATAATTGCAGATATATACGAAATTATTCAAAAAGGCCACCCTCTATCAGAGGCAATGGGTGCTCATCCCAAAGTGTTTCCACTGTTACTTATAAATATGGTGGAAACAGGAGAAATTAGTGGTACTTTAGATAGTGTAATGGAAAGAATGGCAGTTCACTTTGAGAAGGAAAATAAAATAACACAAAAATTAAAATCTGCAATGACTTATCCGATAGTAGTATCTATAGTAGCGGTTTTAGTGGTTATGTTTCTTTTGACCTTTGTAATGCCTACATTTATTGGAATGTTTGACAGCATGGGTGCAGAGCTTCCTCTAATCACTAGAATTTTAATGGGAATTAGCAATTCATTACAGAGTTTTTGGTATTTATTTATTTTAGGAATTATTTTAATTGTTTATATCTTTAATAAATATAGCAAAACTAAGCAAGGAAAATACAATTTAGATAAATTTAAGCTAAATGTTCCTATTTTTGGGAAGGTGCAAAAAAAAGTAATGATTTCTCGCTTTACCCGTACTATGAGTACACTATTAAATAGTGGTATTGATTTATTACAGGCATTAGAATCTGTGCAAAGGGTAATTGACAATGATTTTGTAAATGAAAAGATGAAGGTTATTGAGGAAGGAGCAAGAAAGGGATTAGGTTTATCTGAACCGATTATGAGTAGTGGGATTTTCCCTCCAATGGTCTATCAGATGATTAAGGTTGGAGAGGATACTGGAAGCCTTGATTTTGTTTTGGAGAAAACCGCTGATTTTTATGATGAAGAGGTAGAAACAGCCATTAGTCAAATGACCACCATGATTGAGCCTTTAATAATAGTGGTATTAGGAGGAGTTGTAGGTTTTATAGTAGCAGCTATGATTTTACCAATGTTTGATTTATATAATGTTATTGGCTAATATAATTAAATAAAATATAAATATAAATATTAAATAGAAAAACCTTGTATATTAAATAATTTTGTATTATAATGGAAAAAATAGTATAAAATCATTCGCAAACTTTTCAGCGATAATGGCAAACCTGTCGAAAGGCAGGGACGCAAAGCTTAAGGGCCTACTCCAAAGGAACGGCAGCCAGCTACCGAAAGAGGAGTTTTTTGTGTATAAATTAAATTACGACAAATATATACAAAAAAACACAAAAACCTCTTTACTTAGTTAATAATTCCTATATAATGGGATTATAAAAATAAAAGGGGGTACATATAATGTTAAAAATTAGAAAAATGATGAAAAGACAAAAAGGTTTTACCTTAGTGGAACTTATTGTAGTAATAGCTATTTTAGGAATTTTAGCAGCATTAGCAGTGCCAAGATTTATAGGGACATTAGAGACTTCTAAACTAAGAACTCATATGGGGAATATTAGAACTATAGAAAGTGCAATTACTTTATACGAAGCTGAAAATGAAGGAGTAAAACCTAATCAAGCAGATGCGAATTCTGGGGATTTAGTAGATGAATACATAGCAGAATGGCCAACAAGTCCTGGCACATATTCTGTTTCAGATGGGGTATTAACAGCTGATCCTACAAAAGCTGCAACTCAAGCTGCTATAGATGGAGGCGACGATGTTACTTGGCCAGAATAAACACAGAGGGACAGATCCCGTGTGTTATCCACTTGTGTTATTTATACAATGTTGTTGAAAAGAGATTTATAATTTTCAAGACGAGACCTGATGGAGAAAGCTCTATCAGGTCATTTTAATATAATATTTATTTGATTTACTTCCTATATTTATTAAACTATAATTAAAAATATATGATATATATTTAAATTTGATAAATTTCTTAGGGGGACTTATCTATGCTTTTATTTATTTTTATTTTCGGTCTTATAATCGGTAGTTTTCTTAATGTATGTATATATCGCATACCTGCAGGTAAGTCTATAGCAACCCCTCCTTCTTCCTGTGGTAGCTGTGGGACCAGATTAAAACCTTTGGATTTATTCCCTATAGTTAGTTGGATCTTCTTAGGAGGAAAATGTCGATACTGTGGCGAATCTATAGCTATAAGATATCCTTTTGTAGAATTGATGACAGGATTGTTGTTTTCAGTAGTTTTTTGGCAATATGGAATGGACAAGGTATTATTACCATATTTGACGCTAACAGCTATACTTATATCTATAACCTTTATAGATTTAGACCATCAAATTATTCCAAATAAAATTAATTTATTTGCTCTTGGTGGGTTTTTGGTATTTAATATAATTTTAGGGTATATAAACTGGACAGATTCTTTATTAGGAGCATTAATTGGTGGAGGTTTTTTATTTCTATTGGTTATTATATCAAAGGGTGCTGCTATGGGAATGGGCGATGTAAAATTAATGGCAGTTTTAGGATTGTATTTAGGCTGGACAAGCATTATTTTAACCCTTTTACTATCCTTTATCATTGGTGGGGTTTTTGGTGTATTACTATTGGTGTTAAAGATTAAGGGAAGAAAGGATGCCATACCCTTTGGACCTTGGATAGCTATAGCTGCCTTTGTAACAATTGTTTTTGGAAGTAATATATTGACCTGGTATATAGCTTTGTTATAAGGAGAAATATACTCAAGTGAAAAACAGTGAACATGGATTTACCCTTGTAGAGATTATTGTGGTAATAGCTATAATGGGTATTTTAAGCACAATAATAGGGGTAGGGATACCAGCCTACCAGGAGTTTTCTGATAAAAATCAATTAAAGATAGAGACGAGAATCATACTTCAGACTATTTTAAAGGCTCGCTCTAATGCAATCATGGATGGCTCTGAGCGAAGAATTTATATAGATCAGGAAGAAGATAAATTTTTAATCGAAAAGTTTTGTTATCCAGATGATCCTCCTGCTGAAATTATAAATTTATCTAATAATATAACTATTAATAATACAACCTTCATTGGATATAATTATTTAAGTTTAAAACCTATAGGAACCGTTAGCCAAGCTGGTCATATTACTTTAAAAAGTCCTAAGGAAAAGTATATGACTATTGTTGTACAATTAGGTACGGGACGCATTTATATGAAAGAGGGGATGATAGATGATTAATAATTTTAAAAATCATCAAGGATATACTCTTATTGAGGTATTGGTTTCTATAGCTCTTATTGGGATTGTAGCAATTTCAATAATGGGTCTTTTTACAACTTCATTACAAAATAATAATGCTTCTAAGGTGGTAATAGAGAGCACAGTACTTGCAAAGAACATAATGGAAAATGTTAAAAGTGAGTTTACTCTACTTCCCTCAGAGCATAGGGACATAGATAATCTTGAAAATAAAGCTATTGAAATTCAAAACCTATATGCTAATAGTAACATTACAATATCTACTACGGATATTGATAGATTATATATTATAGAAGTTGAAGTACCAGGAATTAGAGAAGGGAGCGTGGAAAGATTTGTTTCTCAAATGCACCTTCCCTAAAATAAAATGCTGGAAAGCTAGAAACAATGAAAAGGGTGTTACTCTAATAGAATTAATAATAGTAATTGCCTTAATTGGTTTAATAGGCATAGTAGTAGGTTCTATGTTTTTTACTGGTATACGCTCCTTTAATACTGCAGATGAGCAAGTTGCAAGTTACTCTAGTGGTAGATTGGCATATTTAAACCTGGAGAGACAAATGAAAAGATCAGAGGAAATTTTTATTAAAGATGACAAAGTTTATATACAGGACTTGGAAACCCCCCAATATTATAATTATTATATTCTAGTAGGTAGTCAGATTAAGAAATATAAGGTTAATAAAGGTGACTTAGAACATATAGAATCTGGATATGCTTCGCAATTTGCTGAGAATATAAAGGAATTTGAGTTAGTTAAAGCTGAGGATAGTGAAAATATATTTAAATTAAGAATCATAGCAGAGAAAGAGGGTAAAAAACTTGAATTGAATTCCCACATCCGTGTTGGTGTAGAAGTAACCAATAAATAAAAAGGAAGGGATTTAAATGGAAAAATTTAAAAGTGAAAAGGGCGGTGTGTTAGTATTAACGCTTATGACTACTTTAATTTTGTCAATTCTAGGATTAGCAATGCTGCCTCTTACTGTAATGGAATATAAGACTTCCCATCACTTTTCTGATTTTGAAAAGGCATATTATATTGCAGAGGCAGGGATTGAGGAGGCTATAGCTGAATTAAATCATCATTGGGATTATAGTGGAAACCTAGGTAAAAACTTTAGTGATGGAGAATATGATATTAATGTAAGTGGCTCTGGAAATTCACGAACAATAACAGCTACTGGAAAAATTGGGAACATTCAAAGAACTATAGAAGCAAATATAGAAAGAGCAGTTACCACTTATGATCTTTCAGAAATGAAAGATTTTGCTATATTTTCCCAAGGTGATTTGGAGATAGATGAACTCGGCAATATAAATGGTGGAATAATTGGTGCCCATGGGAATTTGCATTTTGAATCTGCAAAAGAGGATGGAAGTGCACAGCTATTGGTTGAGGGAGAAGTTCTACCTAATCATGAGGATGATCATAATAAAAATATAAATTATAATGATGCAAACTTTACTCCTGTCACCGATAGAAATCTTATGGATTTATCTTCATTTAATATGGATGTATATATTGAATGGCTGAAAACAAGTTTTACTGTAACAGAATATGATAGATCTCTATCAGGTAACAATACATTTAACCTTGAAGAGGATCGCTATCCTAATGAAGCTACATCAATTCTTATTATTGATAATTATGAAGAGGTAAGTTTCTCAAAAGGGACTTTTAATGGACTTATTATTGTTAATCGTACAGATAAATTAAAAATACATAACGAATCTACTATTAACGGCATGATAATTTTTACAGGCAATGATTTAGAAATAACAGAATTTCAAATATCAGGTAGTAAGATTGATGTAAATGGTAGCCTTATATGTACCAATAGTGCAACTCAGAAAGGTAATTGGAAGCTTAATTTAAATCACGATCCATCAATTTTATCTAATTTAGATACTTATTTACCAGAAAATTTCGAAATACCCAGTGAAAGTGATTTATCAATAAATGTATTAAACTGGAAAGAAATTAACTAAATCATGGTCAATATATTACATCAACTATTGGGGGGATAAAATTTGAAAAAAAACAGTCAATCAATTGTCTTTGACATTGGTTCAAATAGTATTAAGATTGCAATAGGTAGTAGTAAAGATGATCATATATTTATTAAAGATTATGTAATTATGCCTACACCTGAGGATGCCATTTATAACGGAAAAATATATCATAAGTCTAAAATAGCAGAAAGTATTGAGCAATATGTAAAGAAAAAAAATATAAAGAAATTGAATGTAAAGGTTTCTATTTCTTCAGGAGATTTAATATTAAGAACCTTCGAGATACCTAAAATGGAAGAAAAGGAGCTAAAGGCAGCAGTAAAATTTGAAATGGAGAATTTACTTCCTGAAGCCATAGATAACTATGTTGTAGATTTTACAATTTTAGAGGAATATGAAGAGGAAATAGAAGATGGGGAAAAAATGTCTATGTTTAAGGTGCAGACTGCGGCACTCCCTAAGGCTATTGTTGAAGCATATCTTACAACCTTTGAAAAAGCTGGGTTGAGTTTAGATATAGTCGATATACAATCTAATAGTATAGCAAAGCTGTTTGGGGGAAGAAAGAAGCTTATAAAGGATTTTGAGGATAAGGAAACAATAGATAAAAACATAGCAATTATTGATTTAGGAAATCAAAAAACAACTGTTACAATAATGGAATATGGAAAAATTTTTCTCAATAGAGTAATTAATAAGGGTGGAAGGGACATAACCAGTACTATTGCAGAGATACTTGATATTGATATTGTAGAGGCAGAAAAATGGAAGTTAACTAATAACTATCTTAAAGTGGGAAACAACGAACAATTACAAACTGCTATAGAAAGTAATATGGAAGAAATGATTGTAGAAATTAATAAGGTAATTGATTATTTTATATCTAGAAGTATACAAAAAAAGCTCGATCGCATATATTTGATTGGTGGTGGGGCTAAGACGATGGATATAACTAAATATTTTGAAGATAACTTAAATGTTGTAACAAAGCTTGGTAATGATTATAGAAATATAAATGTAAATATAGATGAAACAAAATTCTCAGAGGATTTATTATATTTATGTAATGTCCTTGGAATTTTATTAAGAAAGGATTAGAGAATATGAGAGAGATGAATCTACTTCCCGAAGAGCATTTATATAATCTGGAACAAAATAAAAAAAGAAAAAATCGTATCATTTTGATTCTTGCTATTGTGTTTTGTATAATAGTTTTTTATCTAAGTGTTTATTTTATTGAGTATAACACGCGAAAGGAAGTCTCCAATATAAAATCTAAGATTGAGAGTTTGGAAAAAGTAAGAAATGTTCAATCAGAAATTTCTGCAAATCAAGAGGTATTAGATAATCGTCAAGCTATGTTAGAAATGGTTGAAAATAAAAGAGTGGATCATTATGTGCTTTTTAATGAATTAGAAAAAACTCTTCCTAATGAAATTACTTTAAGAGACCTAACCCACCCTAGTGGAAACTATTTTAATATTAAGGGAACTACTACAAAACCCGATGAAATTGCTGATTTTATGGTAAACATAGCTAAAATTGAAGGTGTAGAGAATGTATTTTTAGATAATATAGATTATGGTAGTGGAGAATCCCAACAGGAAAATGTTCCTCACTTTACTATATACTTTACATATTCGGTTGAAGAGGGAGGGGAGACAAATGACTCTAACCAATAGAGAAAAGATATTATTAATAATTCTTATATTTGTAATAGTAATAGGAGGGTTTCTATACTTTTTGATTTTACCTATGGTAGACAAAATACAAGAAAATTCAAAAGTGTTAGAACATGATAGAATTATATTAAACAATTTAGAGCAGGCTAATGAAACAGGTGCACTTACTGATAAAGAAATAAAAATACAGAGTGAAATAAAAAGAATTGAGTCAATATTACCAACTCAAGTCAAAATCCCTGAAATATTTTTAGAGATATTATATATAGCTGAAAGTACAGGGATACAACAGAAGAGTTTCACAATGCAAAGTACAATAATTGAAAATGGTATTAATACCTCCACTAAACAGGTTGTTGATGAGGGGAATCCGGAAGAGAATAAGAATATACAACAGTCTAGTGAACAATTATTAATATTACCTATTAATCATATTTTTAAAGGTACATATGGGGAGATTAAAAATTATATTGATGAAATACAGAAATGTGAGAGAAAAATAGATGTTGTGGAATATCAAATAAGTAAAGATAAAGAAGCTGAAAGTCTTTCAGCTACCTTCTTACTACATTCCTACGCACTGGTAAGAGATGGTCAAAATTATTCAGAATTTGTGGACTATGATTTTATTAAAGGAAAATATGGTCGAAATAATCCATATATACAAGGGGCATTTACTGAAATAGATGAAGATGAAGAAGCGCAAGATGAGGTTGAATTTGAAGATACAGAAGAAGATATGTTGGATGAATAAAATTAAGGATAGAAGTGAGGAAAATGAAGAAGAACATATCAATTATAGGATTTATGGGAACCGGGAAAAGTGCTATTGGTAGAAATATAGCTAGGGAATTGAATTTTAGATTTATTGACACAGATAGATATATTGAAAGAAAAATAGGGATTTCTATATCAGAGTATTTTGCAAAAAATGGAGAAATTGAATTTAGAAAGATTGAGAATTTTTATTTAAAAGAAATATTAAAAAATGAAAGGCAGGTTATTTCTACTGGAGGCGGTATCGTATTACTTGAAGAAAATAGAGAGTTATTAAAGGAACAATCCTTTGTGGTAAGTCTAAAGGCTATGGCTAAAACTATTTATTATAGAATTAAAAGAAATAATAAACGACCTTTACTAAGAACTCAGAAACCGTTAAAAACCATTAATAATTTAATGAATCAACGAAAGGGTTTATATGATTTTGGAGATATTATTTTATATACAGATAATAGTTCAATAATTGAATTGGCTAAGAAGGTAGTTAATACTTATAAATCACAATAATTAAATTTATTTTAAATGCTGTAATGAAAGGAGTAAAAAATGGAGATAAAATTTGGGCCTTCTGGGAATTCTGAATCTTTTTATGATGAAGGCTATAAATCCTCCTTAGATATGCCTAAATGGTTAGCTGATAAAGGGCTTAATGCTTATGAATATTCGGTAACTAAGGGTATTAGGTTTAAAGAGGAAACAGCTAGGGGAATTGGCGAACAGGCAAGGCAGAATAATATTTTTTTAAGTATGCATGCACCATATTATATAAATCTGGGGAATCCAGATCCTCAAAAAAGAGAAAAGTCTAAAGAATATATTATTGATACACTAAAGGCTGCTGAGTGGATGGGAGCAAAAAGAATTGTATTTCATCCTGGTTCTATGGGAAAATTAAAGAGGGAAAAGGCATTTGAAATAGTTTCCAATACCTTTGAAGAAATATTAGATTTAATATATAAAAAACAATACGATCATATAACTCTTTGCCCGGAAACCATGGGTAAAAGGAATCAAATTGGGACATTAGAAGAGGTTCTTCAATTATGTAAGCTAGATGAAAAAGTTCTTCCTACAATAGATTTCGGTCATATTCATGCCAGAAATGGGGGAAGTCTACAAAAAAAACAAGACTTTGAAGAAATAATAGATTTAACCGAAAAATACTTAGGGATAAATAGAACAGGTATTATACATATTCATTTTAGCCGAATAGAATACACTCATGCTGGAGAAAAAAAGCATTGGACCTATGCAGATACACAATTTGGTCCTGATTTTGAACCTTTAGCACATATCTTAGTAGAAAGAAATTTGACACCTGTTATTATCTGTGAATCCAGAGGTACTATGGCTGAAGATGCAATAATTTTTAAAAAAATTTATCAAGAAATAATGAGTGAAAAAGAAAAACAATGAAATTGCTATTAAACATTTCAAAACTATGGTAATATAATAAATGACTTTAATTATAAGAAGGGTTTTTATGAAAAAGGTTATGGTTATTCATGGACCAAATTTAAATATGTTAGGTATTAGAAAAAAAGAGATCTATGGTAAAAGCACTTTACAAGATCTCAATGATATTATTAAAAAGAAATCAAAGGAATTAGATATTGATGTAGATATTTATCAATTTAATTGTGAAGGCGAAATTATTAGCCAAATACATAAAGCTTATAATAATTATCATGCTCTTATTATAAATGCAGGAGCCTATGCTCATTATAGTATTGGAATTCGAGATGCTATTGAAGCAGTGGATATTCCTACTATTGAGGTACATATTAGCAATATATACAAAAGGGAATCATTTAGAGCTAATTCAGTTATATCTCCAGTATGCATGGGACAAATTACTGGATTAGGTATAGAAGGGTATGTTTTAGCCATAGAGAGAATTTCATATTTAATCTAGTAGCATTGAATAAAAATTAAAAAACATAAGAAAATAAAGTTGGAGGGATTTTTATGATATCCGCAGGTGATTTTAGAAAAGGCATTACCTTTGAAATGGAGGGTGATGTATACAATATCATTGATTTTCAACATGTAAAGCCTGGTAAAGGAGCAGCTTTTGTTCGTACTAAAATTAAAAATATTAAAACCGGTTCAACAACTGAAAGAACCTTTAACCCTAATGATAAATTTCCTAAGGCACATATAGAAACTAAGGAAATGCAGTATCTATATAATGATGGAAGTCTATATTATTTTATGGATTTAGAAAGCTACGAACAAATACCTTTAAATGAAGATCAAGTTGAAGATGCTATAAAATTTATTAAAGAAAATATGAATGCTGTTATTAAGTTTCATAAGGGAAATGCTTTTTCTGTTGAGCCTCCAAATTTTGTTGAATTAGAGGTTGTTGAGACAGAGCCTGGTTTTAAAGGAGATACTGCAACAGGGTCTTTTAAACCTGCTATAGTTGAAACAGGAGCAAGTATTGGTGTACCACTATTTGTAAATATTGGAGATGTAATTCGTATAGATACACGAACAGGAGAGTATATGGAAAGAGTTTAATGGAATAATAAAGAAAGAGGGGAGCATTTTAAGTTTCCCTTTTTAATATAAAAATAAAAAACTAAGGAGGGATTGTTATGGATTATATTCAAGAAAAAGTAGCTTATTTAAAGGGATTATCTGAAGGCTTAGGTATAAATGAGTCAACAAATGAAGGGAAAGTACTTCTACATATAGTTGATATCCTAGATGATATTTCAGAAGCATTAGATGGTTTAACAGAAGCACAAAATGATTTAGAGGAATATGTAGAGGTAATTGATGAAGATTTATCAGATCTTGAAGATGATGTTTATGATGATATGGATGAACTAGACGATGAAATAGATTTTTGTGAAATTGAATGTCCTGAATGTGGAGAGGTTGTATATGTAGACATGGAAATGCTTGATGAAGACAATAAAATTACCTGTCCAAATTGTGAAGAAGAAATGGAAATAGATTTATCTTGCTGTGGTGACGAAGACTGTGAATGCCACTAAATAAGGAATGTTTAGAGGACCGATAATAATCGGTTCTTTTTTTTTGTTTTCATTCATAAATTAAGAAAATTATAAATAGTATTAATAAAGGAAAGTGAGGGACAACTTATATGAATATTCAAAACCAAAGAAAAAAAAATGCAACTATTATGAGTATTTACAATATTATTTTACCATCTTTATCAACTAATATAAGAGAAGTCATAAAAAGAGTAGATCCAGGGTATCTAAATGCTGTAGAAGAAATACGCATTAGAGAAAATAGACCCTTAATGATTACCCTAAACAATAGGGATTATTTGTTAAAGGTAGATGGTAATATAACCTCTTCTATTAATGATGCCTATTTTGTTAATAGGCAGGATACATTAAATATTCTTCAATTAATAAGTGATTATTCTATCTATGCCATAGAGGAAGAATTAAGGAATGGATATATAACTTTAAAGGGCGGACATCGAGTAGGATTTACTGGTAAGGGAGTTTTAGAGGATGGTGAAATAAAGACCCTTAAATATATTTCTGGTTTTAATTTTAGAATTTCAAGAGAAATAAAAGGAGCAGCAAATATTGTAATTCCCTATATAAAAGATAGAGGAGAGATCTTACATACATTAATTATATCACCACCCCAATGTGGGAAAACAACTTTACTAAGGGATCTAATTAGACAGATAAGTAATGGTGATATAAATAAAGGGTTAAGGGGATATAAGGTTGGTGTTGTGGATGAGCGGTCAGAATTAGCTGGATGTTTTAAAGGGGTACCCCAGAATGAAATTGGAATACGCACAGATGTTTTAGATGCTTGCCCAAAGGCAAAGGGTATGATTATGCTAATTCGTTCAATGTCACCTCGTATTATTGCAACTGATGAGATTGGAAGTAAAGAAGATATGTTAGCCATAGAAGAAGCTCTAAATGCAGGAATAAAAATTATTACAACTGTCCACGGCAGCAGCATAGAGGAAGTTTCTAGAAAACCTGTATTAAGAGATTTAATAAATAATAAGGTTTTTGAGAGACTGATCATTTTAAGTAGCAGAAAAGGTGCTGGCACTATAGAAAAAATAATAAATGGTAAAACCCTTAAGAATATATTTAATTAATAATAAATAAAACTTATGATAAGGAGGGGAAATTTTGTATAAGATTTTAGGTAGTGTAATTATTTTAGTGTCTAGTACTCTAGTAGGACTTTTAGTAGCTAATAAATATAAAATAAGAGTTAAACAATTGAAGGATATAAGAGGTAACTTTCAGATTATTGAAACAGAAATATTTTATACTGCTACTCCTATTATAGAGGTGATGGAAAAGATATCTAAACAGGCACGACAGCCCTTATGTAAAATATACGATGATATTGCTAAAAAACTAAAGAAAAGAGAGGGTGAAAGCTTAGGAGATATTTGGAAAAATGCTTTTGAAAGACGAAAGGAATATACATGTTTTACAAAAGAGGACTTAGAAACAATAAATTTCTTCGGTAGTATTTTAGGAACTACTGATCGGCAAAGTCAGGTAAAAAATGCTAAACTTGTTCAAAGTCAATTAATGAAATTAGAGGAACATGCAGAAAAGGATTATATAAAAAATGAGAAGTTATTTAGAAATTTAGGAATACTATTAGGCCTTGCCATTGTAATTATATTATTATAAAAAGATTTACATGAGAAGGAGAGGGACAATAATGGATGTTGGTATGATATTTAAGATTGCTGGGATTGGAATCGTTGTTGCTGTATTAAATCAAGTTTTAAAGAAGACAGAGAGAGAAGAGATGGCAACAATGGTTACTTTGACAGGAATTGTTGTAGTATTGATGATGGTAATTGAAATGATTGGAAGATTATTCGAATCAGTGAGAACTATATTTCAATTATATTAGGAGTGCTGTATATGGAAATTATCCAAATTGTTTCAATAGGTTTAATTGCTTCGATTTTAGCAGTTATATTAAAGGATGAACGACCTGAATTTTCCATGATAATAGGATTATTAGCAGGGATAATAATATTTTTGTTAATGATTAGTAAAATTCAAGCGGTTTTAGAAGTTTTTCAAACCTTATCATCAAAAATGAATATTGATATTTTATATCTTACTACAATATTTAAAATAATTGGCATAGCATATCTTACAGAATTTGGGGCACAGGTCTGCAGAGATGCGGGAGAAGGGTCAATAGCCAGTAAAATAGAATTCGGAGGTAAAATATTAATAATGATTTTAGCTATTCCTATTTTAATGGCTTTACTGGATTTAATAATAAAAATAATACCATAGATGGGAGAATAACATGAGAAAAATCATATTTGCTTTTTTGATTATATTGTTATTTATACCAGCAACAGCATTAGCACAGGAAGATGAACAGGAAGAGAAAGTAGATACTGGAGTATTGGTTGAAGAAATATTAGAGCAGATAGATACATATGATCTAGAAAGTATAATTGGAGAAATAAATAACGAGATTGGAGAATATCTTCCTAAGCTTAATCTTAAGGATTTGATGTCTTCTATTACCAAGGGAGAATTTAATCTTAGCATAAAGGATTTTTTTATAGGAATAGGTAGATATTTATTTAATGAGTTAATCAATAATTCTGGACTATTGGCAAGAATTATTCTACTTTCTATTATATGTGCAATTTTACAAAATCTTCAAAATTCATTTGAAAGCAAAGCAGTAGGTGAATTGGCTTATAATGTAGTATACTTTGTTATTTTAGGAATAGCCATACAAAGCTTTGCAACAGCTATTAAGGTTGGTGTGGATTCCATAGATAACATGGTAACCTTTATGCATGCGCTATTACCTACAATTATTATTCTATTAACATCTATGGGTGCTTTAGTTTCTGCAGCATTATTTCAACCTTTAATAACCCTCACTGTGAGTATGCTTAGCACATTTGTCAAAAACATCATTTTGCCTCTAATTTTTTTTGGAGCTATTTTACATCTTGTAAATTACATAAGTGAAAAAATACAGATTTCAAAATTAGCAGGTTTAATTAAACAAATTTCAATTGTGTTATTGGGTTTTGTATTTACAATATTTTTAGGTGTAATGGCAATACAAGGAGTTGCAGCCTCTTCTTTTGATGGTGTTACTGCAAGGACAGCTAAATACGCAGTAGATAATTTAATACCTATTATAGGAGGGTTTTTATCCGATGCAATAGATACTATAATTGGTTGTTCTTTATTAATAAAAAATGCAATAGGTGCAATTGGATTAATTTTCTTATTTATAATGATATTATTTCCCATAGTAAAGATATTTGCACTTATTTTAATATACAAATTATCAAGTGCTATTATTGAACCTGTTGCAGATGGAAGAATTGTAAATAGCTTAAATGATATGGCAAAATCTTTAATTTTAGTTATGGCAGCTGTTATTTCAGTGGCAATTATGTTTTTCATGGTTGTAACAATTATTATAGGTACAGGTAATGTCACAGTTATGATGAGGTAGGTGAGAATATGATTGATTTTCTAAGTGGTTGGGTTAAAAATATTATATATATTATATTTTTTATAGTTTTTCTTGAAATACTATTACCAAACAATTCCATGAGGAAATATGTAAAGGTAGTAGCTGGTTTGTTAGTAATGGTTGTTATATTAACACCTATTACTAGATTAATAAACAATAATCTAAATTTACAGGATGCTGTAGCAAAAAGTTTTGTTGATATAGATCAAATAGATATTAAGAGCAAAAACTTGATTTTAGAAGGTAAACAAAATGATATGACTATACGAATTTTTAAAGAAAAAGTTGAAAACCAAATAAAAAATCAAATAGAGAATAACATAGAGGGAGTAAGTGCAGATGTTGAGATAGAGATATATGAGGACCCAAATAATGAAGATTTTGGCAGTATAAAGGAAGTGTATCTATATTTAAATGAAAAAGAAAGCCAAGACAGTAACAATGAAGACAATGAAACTGAAGAAAGTAAAGCAAATGAAATTAAACCTATTGAAAAGATTGAAATCGGAGAATTGAATGAGGAACAAGATGAAGATGAAAGCGAAGATTTTTTCATCATTACCCAGGATAAGGAAAGAGAAATAAAAGAATATTTTTTAGACTTCTATAATGTTCCCTCACAGAATATATCTATTAATAAACAAAGGAATAATATGGGAGAGGAGGAACAATAATGACAAAAGTAAAAGAATTTCTTTCTAAAATACAAAGTGATAATATAAATAGAAAAATTCATAATCTTATAATTATCGGGTTAATAGGAGTTGCTTTAATATTAGCAGGTTCATTTTTCTTTGATAATTCAGATGAGGAGGAACCTCAGCTTCAAGAAAGCTTTTCTGAAATATCAAAAGATATGGATTATGAAAAAAAGATTAAATTAGAGCTAGAAGAAATATTAGGAGCTATAGAGGGGGTAGGTAAGGTAGATGTTATGATTACCATTGCCAATGAAAGTGAAGCGGAAATTGCATACAGTACAACAGAATCTCAAAATGTTACTCAAGAAAAGGATAATCAGGGAGGGCAAAGAATTACGGATCAAAAAAACTTAACTGAAACAGCGGTTATGGTAAATGAAAATGGAGGGAACACACCTTTTGTAACTAGGGAAAACAGACCAGAAATAAAGGGTGTTATGGTAGTAGCTCAGGGAGCTCATAATCCAGATATAAAATATCGATTGGATCAAGCAGTACAAACAGCATTAGATTTACCTTCGTATAAAGTTGTCATATATGCTAGAAAAAATTAATTCTTAGAAAGGAGTGATTTATATGATGATAAAGAAAAGACCTTTTGTAATAGTTTCTTTGATAGTATTATTATTTGTTGTGGGAATTCTAAATTATAATTATGTACTTAAGGATGATGAAGTAGCTGAAAGCGATGTAATAGATAATGATGGACCAATCAATTCAAAATTAGTAGAAGGAAAAACGGAAGAAGAAATAATGGTTGATAGCAAAAAAATATCAAAGGAATTTTTCATTGAATATCGATTAGAAAGAGATAAAAATAGGAGTCAGCATATTGCTTTATTAGAGAACATTGTTGTTAATAAAGATACAGATACAGAAACCAGGGGAGAAGCTCAAAATGAGATGATAAACCTTGTGAAGTTAAGTGAAAAGGAAATGGTTATTGAAAATTTAATAAGAGCAAAGGGATTTGATGATATTATAGTGTTTATTCATGATGGTTATGTAAATGCTATTGTTGATTCAGAAGATTTATCTGCTGCACACGCAGCACAAATCCAAGATATAATATTTAAAGAAACAGGGGTTTCATTAGATAAAATAAGTATTGCTACAACAAATTAACATTGTTTATCAATGCTTATTCTGGTATACTATAGATAGTTAACCAACCGGAGGTGAACTTTTTGGATAAGGAGAAACTATTAGAAAAAGATGTACATAATGAAGCAGAAAATATTGAAATAGGAAATTTAAATATTGCTAATGATGTATTAAGTACAATTGCAAACATTGCGGCTTCAGAGGTAACGGGTGTTACAGCAATGAGTAGTGGCATCGCAGGTGGTATTGTTGAAAAATTTGGGAAAAAACCATTAGGTAAGGGAATAAAAGTTGATACAAAAGAGGGCGAGGTAAAAATCGATATTTTCCTAGTTGTAAATTATGGTGTACGCATTCCTGATGTTGCTTGGGAAGTACAGGAAAATGTAAAGAAATCAATTGAAGCCATGGCAGGATTAAAGGTAACTCAAGTTAACATACATGTACAAGGAGTTAACTTTGAAAAGGATAGTCCACAGGGTGATGAGCAGGAAGAACATAATGAAAAAAAGTAAAAAGACTATATTAAACCCTCTGATTTAATCAGAGGGTTTATTTGACTTATAACATCACATAGAATATACATACATATAAGGGATAAAATATAAAAAAGACTAAGGAGGAAATATATTTGAGTAGACGGAAGGTAAGAGAAATAATTTTACAGATTATTTTCCAACATGATTTTCAAAGGGATGAATTTAAAAAATATGCTTTTAAATATTTAAATGATCAACCACTTTCTAAATCAGATAAAGTATTTTCGGAAAATTTTTTAGATTGTTTTATAAAAAATCTAAAGATTGTGGATGAAAAAATTATAAAAAATTTAAAGGGTTGGTCTATAGAGAGATTGAGCAAGATAGATTTAGCGATACTAAGATTAGCATGCTATGAGATTATGTTTGAGGATGAAATTCCAACAAATGTGTCCATAAACGAAGCAGTGGAACTTGCTAAAAAATATACTGAGGTAGAATCTAGAAAATTTATTAATGGTGTACTAGATGCTATTTCCCATGAAAGTCAATGAAAGGATTAATAATACTAGGAGGATAAATAATGATAGATAAGATTTTAGATGGAAAAAAACTTGCAAAACAAATAAGAGAAGAAATCAAAAAAAAAGTTAATGATCTAAAATATGACCAAGATATTACACCAGGATTAGCGGTAGTTATGGTAGGAGATGATCCAGCTTCTGCCTCATATGTAAATATGAAGGAAAAAGCATGTGTAGAAGCAGGGTTTTATTCCGAGGTTCATAAATTAAATGAAAATATTAGCCAGGTGCAATTACTATCTTTAATTGATGATCTTAATAATAATACAAAAATTCATGGTATACTTGTACAATTACCATTGCCTAAACATATTGATGAAAAAATAATTAATGAAAGAATAGATCCTGATAAAGATGTAGATGGCTTTAGCCCAATAAATCTAGGTAAGCTCTTTCTAAAACAACCAAGCTTTATTCCCTGTACACCAAAGGGTATTATAAAGCTAATGAAACATTACGATATAACAATAGAAGGTAAAAATGCAGTTGTTATTGGAAGAAGTGATATTGTTGGCAAACCTGTTGCTACACTTCTTCTTCATGAAAATGCAACTGTAACCCTTTGCCACTCAAAAACAAAAAGTCTATCTTTATATACTAAGAAAGCAGACATTATTGTAGCTGCTATAGGAAAAGCCAATTTTTTAACTAAGGAAATGATACAAGAGGGTGCAATTATTATAGATGCTGGGACTACTAAGCTTAATAATAAGTTAACAGGTGATGTAGACTATAAAGCAGTCTATGAAAAAGTTGAAAAAATAACTCCAGTTCCAGGAGGAGTAGGACCTATGACTATTGCAATGCTATTGGAAAATACTTTGGAAGCTGTTTTAAAAAAATGAGAATAAAAACTTTTGGTGTAAGTGAGGTCAATGAATATATTAAGAAGCTACTTAGTGTAGATATAATTTTAAATAACTTACAGGTAGAGGGAGAAATTTCTAATTTCAAATATCATAGTTCCGGGCATATGTATTTTTCGTTAAAGGATGATAAGAGTCGTTTGCGCTGTGTTATGTTTAAAGGACAGGCTAAATTATTAAAATTTATACCTGAGGATGGCATGAAGGTAATTATAAAGGGATATATATCTTTATATGAAAGAGATGGTCAATACCAACTTTATGTACAGCAAATGCAACCAGCAGGAATAGGTGCTCTTTATATAGCATATGAGCAATTAAAGAAAAAACTAGAGCAAGAAGGTTTGTTCAATGAGGCAACTAAAAAACCTTTACCTTTTTTACCCCAAAGAATTGGGGTGGTAACATCTCCAACTGGAGCTGCTCTTAGAGATATTATTTCTGTTATAAATCGTAGAAATTCTAATGTAGAAATTATTATTTTCCCAGTGTTGGTACAGGGAATAGAGTCAAAGGATCAAATCGCTAAAGCTATTAATTATTTAAATAGCAATAATTATGTTGATGTTATTATTACTGGTAGAGGTGGAGGCTCTATAGAAGAACTATGGGCTTTTAATGAAGAGGTTGTAGCTAGAAGCATTTATTCCTCTAACATTCCTATTATTTCAGCAGTAGGTCATGAAACGGATTTTACTATTTCAGATTTTGTTGCAGATGTTAGAGCAGCAACCCCTTCTGCAGCAGCAGAACTAGTGATTCCTTCTAAGAAGGACCTAGAATATACAATACAGTCTATAGAGCAAAGAATGATAAAAGCTACTGAAAATACATTTATACAACAACAAAATAGAATTGAGCGAATAAGAAAAAGTAATGTATTTTTAAAACCATATGATCAGATAAATCAATATAAGCAACAATTAGATTGGTTAAATAGTAATTTAAAAAGAGAAATGGAACAAAGCTTTAATATAAAAAAAGAGAAGTATCAAGGCATACTAAAAAACTTATTTGGTTTGAGTCCTAAAGCAGTATTAAATAGAGGATTTAACATTTTAAAGGATGAAAAAGATAATTTTATTGTGAGTGTAAAGGGATTATCGAAGGGTGAACATGTTAATGTTATTTTAAAAGATGGTGTTATAAAATGTTTAATAGAGGATGTTAAGAAAGGGGGCTTGAAAAATGACAACAAAAAAGAATAAAACCTTTGAAGAGAACCTAAAACGCCTTGAGGAAATTGTAGTTACTTTAGAAGAGGGTAATATTGCACTTGAGAATAGTATTGATTTATTTGAAGAGGGAATTAAGTTAACAAAATTATGTAATGATAAATTAGAAACAATTGAAAATAGAATAAATATACTTATTCAGGATAATGGAAGTATTAAAGAGGAAAAATTTAATATTAGTGGAGTGGATAAGAATGGATTTTAATCAGCAATTATATGAATATATTAAAGAAGTAGATATGTACTTAAATGAATTTCTACCTAATGAGCAGGAAATACCTGATGTAATAGTTGAAGCTATGCATTATAGTGTTTCTGCAGGAGGAAAAAGACTAAGACCTATATTATTAATAGAGGCAGCTAAATGTATAGGTGCTGATAAAAATATGGTTTTACCTCTTGCTAGTGCTATAGAAATGATACATACATATTCACTTATTCATGACGATTTACCTGCAATGGATAATGATGATTATCGCAGAGGAAAACTAACAAACCACAAAGTGTTTGGTGAAGGAATGGCAATACTCGCAGGGGATGCACTTTTAAATTATTCCTTTGAAATAATGATTAACAATGTTCCTAAAGATATTGATAATTTGAGAAACTATGTAAAAGCAATTCAAGAGATTGCAAAGGCTGCAGGAATAAAAGGTATGATAGGTGGTCAAGTAAAGGATTTAGAATGCGAAGGAAAAACCATGGACATAGATACCTTGAATTATATACATACTCATAAAACAGGAGCATTAATAAGAGCTTCTCTTAGAGCAGGAGCAATTGCAGCAGGAGCAACCAAAAAAGAGTTAGATGCCCTAACAATTTATGGTGAAAAATTAGGGCTTGCTTTTCAAATAGTTGATGATGTATTGGACATTATTGGAGATGAAAAAAAATTAGGGAAACCAGTGGGTAGTGATAAAAATAATCAAAAAATTACCTATCCCGCAATCTATGGAATAGAAAAGTCTAAAGAAATGGTAGACAAGCTACTGAAGGAAGCACTCCAGAAAATTGAGCCCTTTGGACCTAAGAGTAAATTTCTAGGAGAATTAGGAATATTTATATGTAAAAGGGACCATTAAAGGAGGAAAAAATTTGTTATATTTTTTAAGTGAATTATTTCAAAATAAAGTTTTGATTATTGCTATATTAGCGTGGTTCGTTGCACAGATATTAAAGGTATTAATAACCCTTGTAAAGGAAAAAAAGTTTGATTTTACTCGTTTTGTTGGCTCTGGTGGTATGCCTAGTTCACATTCATCTTTTAGTATGGCACTTACCACTTCAATAGGGAAAATGTATGGTTGGAGTTCTCCTTTATTTGCAGTATCTCTTTCATTTTCTTTAATTGTAATGTACGATGCAGCTGGTGTAAGAAGAGCTGCTGGTAAACAAGCTGAAATCTTAAATAAAATAGTTCATGATATACATGATAATAAAAAGATAACCGAAGAGAGATTAAAAGAATTAATAGGTCATACTCCAAAGGAAGTTATTATGGGCGCTTTATTAGGTGTTATTATGGCTAATTTAATGTATTAGTCTTAATTAAATTTTAATGGAGATAAACTAAATGAAAAAAAGATTAGATGTTATTTTATACGAAAAAGGATTAACAGAAAGCAGAGAAAGGGCTAAGACGACAATCATGTCTGGTTTAGTTTTTGTTGAAGGACATCTTAAGGATAAACCTGGAGAAAAAGTAGAAGAAAACTTAGAAATCAAGATTAAAGGCAATGCAAACGAATATGTTAGCAGAGGCGGTCTAAAACTAAAAAAAGCTATTGAAGAATTTGATTTTGATGTAAAAGATAAGACTATAATGGATATTGGAGCTTCTACAGGAGGTTTTACAGATTGTCTTTTGCAAAATGGTGCAAAGAAAGTTTATTCTATTGATGTAGGTTATGGGCAATTGGCATGGAAGCTAAGACAGGATCCAAGGGTTGTCTCAATGGAAAGGACTAATTTTAGATATTTAAAATATGAGGAGATTGGCGAACTAGTTAATGGTGCTACTATAGATGTTTCGTTTATTTCTTTATCTATTATATTAAAGAATCTTTATAACCTTTTGCTTGAAAATGGTGAGGTAATTGCTTTAATTAAACCACAATTTGAGGCTGGGCGAGAAAAGGTGGGGAAGAAAGGGGTAGTTTCTGATCCAAATGTACATATAGATGTTATTAAAAAAGTTTTGGGTGAAGTATTAAAAATAGGATTTTTTATAAAAGGGCTAAGCTATTCTCCTATAACAGGACCAGCGGGAAACATAGAATTTTTGGCGTATATTAGTAAAAATCAAGTTGGAGAATTATTTAATATAGAAGAAAAAATTCATAAGATAGTAAAGGAAGCCCATATAGAACTAAGATAATTATGTATGCTATATAGCATACTTTAATATTTTTTGTTAATGATAAAAATGTAGAGTTTTGCAGGAATAATTATGTAATTGTCGAATAAGTAAAATGAAATAGGCGGTGATTTAATGAAAAAAATCGGTATTATACCAAACTTTACTAAAGATAAGGATATGCAATTAACTAAAAAAATAATAGAATGGATTGAAGAAAATAATGGACAGGTATTATTAAATGAAGTAGAAGCAGAAAAGGTGAATAGAAACGATTTAGCTTATAAGAGCTATAAAATGTATAAAGAGGCAGATTTTATAATTGTTCTAGGTGGAGATGGAACTCTTCTAGGTGTTGCAAGGAGAGTAGGCTGGTTTGGTACACCTATACTAGGCGTTAATCTTGGTAGATTAGGTTTTTTAACTGAAGTAGAAATAAATGATTTATACTCAGCAATGGAAAAGATTATAGCAGGTGAATATACTATAGAAAAAAGGATGATGTTAGAAGCGGTTATAGTGAATAACAATGTACAGGTAGATACTTTTTATGCTTTAAATGATGTTGTTATAACAAAGGGTGCCTTTGCAAGGATAGTTCGTTTAAAAACATATGTAGATGATAAATATCTAGATACATACCCTGCTGATGGATTAATAATATCTAGCCCAACTGGTTCTACTGCATATTCTCTTTCTGCTGGAGGTCCTATTGTTAATCCTAAAAATAATTTATTAATTATTACTCCAATTTCTCCCCATACACTACATGCAAGATCAGTAATTGTCTCAGATAAGGAAAAAGTTAGCATAGAGATAGAGGGAGATAATAATGAAATTGTATTGACAATAGATGGTCAACAAGGGTATAAATTAAAAGGAGGAGATAGTATTATAGTTAATAAAGCTGATTTTCATGCGAATTTTGTAAAGCTTAACAATAGGACATTTTATGATGTGTTGCGTAAAAAATTAGCTGAAAGAAGCGTAATAAATAATAATAATCATGATCAACTTTAAAGGAGGATTAATGTGTGAAAATCTCTAGACATTCTATGATTTTAGATATTATAGAAAACAATGAAGTTGAGACACAAGAAGAATTAGCAGTATTATTAAGGAATGCTGGCATTAATGTAACACAAGCTACAGTTTCAAGAGATATTAAGGAATTAAGGCTAATTAAGGTCATGTCTGAAAGTGGTAAATATAGGTATGCTTCATTTAGATCTACAGAATCTAATATAAATGATAGGATTGTAAAGGTTTTTAAGGAATCTGTAACCTACATTGATTATGCAGGGAATACTATAGTAATTAAAACCTTATCTGGAACAGCTTCAGCTGCTTCTGTAGCAATTGATGCCTTAGATTGGAATGAAATTGTAGGATGTGTAGCAGGAGATGACACTATATTTGTCTTAATAAAGAGAGCAGAATTAATTGAAGATATTGTTAAGAGATTTAGAAAGCTTACAAAATAGTTTTCATTAGGGGGGATTGTTAGTATGCTTCTGGAATTAAGCATATTTAATTTTGCTTTAATTGATTCATTAAATATAGAATTTAATAAAGGATTAAATATACTAACAGGTGAAACAGGTGCAGGAAAATCAATAATCATTGATGCTCTTGGTTTAGTATTAGGTCAAAGAGCTAGTAGAGATAATATACGCCAGGGGCAAGATAGAATGATTGTAGAAGCACTTTTTTGTACCTCCACTAAGAATAAAGACCATATAAATATGATTCTTAAAGAAAACGGAATTGATATAGAAGAAGACTCCTCAATTATAATGTCACGAGAGGTTTTATCCTCTGGGAAAAATACTTGTAGAGTTAATGGAAGAATGGTTACATTAAGTATAATGAAACAACTGAGTGAATTATTAATAGATATTCATGGGCAACATGAGCATCAATCATTACTACATTGGGAAATGCATATTGGACTACTAGATTCATATGGCGGTTCACAAATAGAAAAGTTATTAAATATCACTAAAGAACAATTTAATAAATATAAATCTAGCCAACGCTCCCTAAATGAATTAATTAGAGATGAGATGGAAATAGAAAGAGAAAAGGATCTATTAAAGTTTCAATTAGAAGAAATAAATCAAGGAAAATTACAAAATACTCAAGAAGAGAATGAATTAGAGAATAGAAGGCAGATATTAATTCATTCTGAAAAGCTTTTTCAGAATTCAAAAGAAGCTTATGAATTATTATATGTAGGAAATGAAGTTCAAGCCTCAATTTATGATCAACTTAGTAAAACATTAAATTGTTTAAATAATATTTCCTCTATTGATCCAACAATGAAGAATATATATGAACAAATTAATAGTGCTATATTATTAATTGAAGATGCTGGATTCGTTTTAAGAGATTACAATGAGAGTGTAGAATTTAACTCAATGGAGATTGATCAAATTGAAAAAAGGTTAAATAACATAAACCTTTTAAAAAGGAAATACGGAGAAAGTATAGAAGATATTTTAAATTATAAGGAAAATATAAAAACAAAATTGTTTAAAATAGAAAATAAAAATGAAGAAATAGAAAAACTAAAAATTGAAATTGAAAACAATTGGCAATTATATTTAAAAGCTGCAAATGAACTGTCTAAAATAAGATTAGTTATTGCTAGAAAATTAGAAAAGAAAATAATAAAAGAGCTTCAAGATTTAGGAATGAAAAAAATAAAATTTAAAGTTGATATTCAAAATTCTGAAGAATATTCTAGTATTAATGGAATTGACAGAGTAGAATTTCTTATATCAACAAATCTTGGACAAGATCTTCGTCCTCTTGCTAAAATTGCCTCTGGAGGAGAAATTGCAAGAATAATGTTAGCACTTAAAACAATTCTAGCAGATGCTGACAATATAGATTCTCTAATATTTGATGAAATAGATACAGGAATAAGTGGTAGAACAGCACAAGTCGTTGCTGAAAAGATGGAATATATATCTAAATCCTATCAAACTATATGTATCACACATCTTCCACAAATTGCATCAATGGCAGATGCCCATTATTTAATAGAAAAAGAAGTTAAAAACAATCATACATATACTAATATTAAATTTCTTAACAGTAAGGGAAGAACAGAAGAATTGGCACGGATGCTTGGGGGTGCAACTCTAACAGACCTTACAATAAGTCATGCTAAGGAAATGTTAGATATGGCAGAAGAAATTAAAAAAAATTATTAAATAGGATTATATCCTATTTTTTTTGTAAAAAATTAGAAATAAAATATATATATAGAAGAAGAGAAATAGATTATAAATAATTCATGGAAATAATTAAACTTATAAATTAGAATATCAATTTGTCTAAAAGGTAAAATAATAATAGATTAAATTTTTTAATTTTTTAACCGTCGTATTAGGGTTTTATATTATCTAAGGAGGTGATTATGTATTGATTATAGTTGAATAATCAATTTAGGAGAGTGAATTTCTTGAAAAATTTTAATATAAAAAAATCAATTGGGATTTTTCTAATTATACTATTACTGTCAATTAGCTTTAATGATTCCTTTCAAGATATAGTTAATTTTCCTAAGGAGTTATATGTTTTACAAGGGGAACAGAGAACATTAGATTTTAATATTCCTTTACAATTAAATGCTATAACAAAAGAAAATACTATTATGGAAGTTAATGGTCTAAAGCAAAATAAATATGATATAAATCTAAATGAACCTATAAAATTATTATCGAGTGAAATTGGAGAGATTGATCTTCAAATTAAAGTATTTGGTTTTTTACCAATAAGATCAATGAAAGTGAAAGTACTTCCAGATGTAAAATTGTATCCGGGAGGACAATCAATAGGAGTAAAACTTAAAACTGAAGGAGTAATAGTGGTAGGTTTATCAGAAATTATAGGTGAAGATAATGAAATTTATTCACCAGGATTGGATGCAAATGTTAATGTTGGAGATATATTGTATAGAATAAATGGTAGAAGAGTTAATTCAGCAGAGGATGTATCAAGTATTATTAATAATATTAATAATGCACCTGTTGAATTAGAGTTAAAAAGAAAAGATAAATGGGAAAATGTAACTATTAAACCTGTTAAAGATAATGAAGATGGAAAGTATAAAATTGGGTTATGGGTAAGAGATAATACCGCAGGAGTAGGCACATTAACTTTTTATCATGAAGAATCCAATAAATACGGTGCATTAGGGCATGCTATTACTGATGTTACCACAGGTATAATTATGCCAGTAAATAATGGTGAAATAGTATCAGCCAAGGTGGGTTCAGTATTACATGGACAAAAAGGAAAACCAGGAGAAATTCGTGGAATATTTTATAATGAGGATAAAATAATTGGTAATATTGAAAAAAATACTTCCCATGGTTTATATGGAACAACCTATAATAAAATAATTAATAGTAAAATAAGTAAACCACTTTCTATAGGTTTACAACAGCATATAAAAGAAGGTTCTGCAAAAATATTAGCAACAGTTGAAGAAGATGTTGTTGAAGAGTTTGATATTGAAATAGAAAAAATAGTTAATCAATCTAGAAAATCTGGTAAAAGTATGATTATAAAAGTAACAGATCCTAAACTATTAGAAAAAACAGGAGGAATAGTGCAAGGAATGAGTGGCAGTCCCATTATTCAAGATAATAAAATTGTAGGTTCAGTTACCCATGTATTTGTAAATGATCCAACCAAAGGCTATGGAATATTTATAGAATGGATGCTTGAGGAAGCAAATATTAATTTAATGGAGTAATACTAATACTAAAGAGAGAATCCATTTTGGGGTTCTCTTTTTGTAAAAAATTATAAATATTTCCTTTAATGACATTTAACATATAAAAATAGAAAAAATTTCAAAATATGAAGGAGATAATTATTAATTGTCGAATATTTTAAAAAAAGATTACAAAATCAAGAATAAAAAAGGGGGGGTTGAAATGGAAAATATAAAAATAGCTATTGCAGATGATAATAGAGATTTTAGCAACATTTTAAGTGAATTTCTAGGACAACAAGAAGATATGGAGGTTGTGGGTATTGCAAAGGATGGGTTGGAAGCTATCGAACTTTTAGAAAAGGTTCAAGCTGATATATTGGTTTTAGATATAATAATGCCTATTCTAGATGGATTAGGGGTTTTAGAAAAGTTAAACACAATTAACTTGCAAAAAAAACCTAAAGTAATTGTACTATCAGCAGTAGGTCAGGATAAAATTACTCAAAGAGCAATAGAGGCTGGTGCAGATTATTATGTAGTTAAACCATTCGACATGGATGTATTTATAAAAAGAATAAGACAATTAATGGATAATAAGGATACTACACAAGAAAATCAAAGAGGGCATTTGAACATTAACAATACGCCCTATATTTCAATTAATAAAGTTAGTAAAAATAATAATACTGAAGCTCTAATTACTAATATAATACATGAAATAGGAGTGCCAGCTCATATTAAGGGTTATATATACTTAAGAGAAGCTATTGGTATGGTAATAGGAAATATAGATTTGTTAAGTGCTGTAACAAAAGAATTATATCCTTCTATAGCTAAGAAATATAATACAACATCAAGCAGGGTAGAAAGAGCTATTCGTCATGCCATAGAGGTAGCTTGGGGTAGAGGAAAAGTGGATACCATAAATTCACTTTTTGGGTATACTATTAATAACGAAAAAGGAAAACCTACTAATAGTGAATTTATAGCAATGATAGCTGATAAGCTTCGTTTAGATGCATATATTGAATAATATAAATAGGATTGTATTATTTATCACAATTAAAGTTAAATATATGTTAAAATAAATAGTAATTAATATATTTTATAAGGAGGAATAGTTTTGGAAAATATGATACCAATTGCATTATCAAATAAGCATCTACATGTAAGTAAGGAGCATTTAGAAATTTTATTTGGTAAAGGATATGAATTGACAAAAACTAAGGATTTATCTCAACCAGGACAATATGCTTGTGAAGAAAAGGTGGACATAATAGGACCTAAGGGAACTTTAAAAGGGGTAAGAATACTTGGCCCAGTTAGACCAGAAACTCAGATTGAAATTTCAATATCAGACGGTTTTAAATTGGGAGTAAAAGCACCAATAAGAGATTCAGGAAAAGTTGATGATACCCCTGGAGCAAAAATTGTTGGTCCTAAGGGTGAAGTTAAAATAGACAAAGGCATTATAGTTGCGGCAAGACATATTCATATGTATACTGATGATGCAGAAAAATTTGGTGTAAAAGATAAGGATATTGTAAATGTTAAAGTAGGAGGACCTAGAGGATTGATTTTTGAAAATGTTTTATTAAGAGTTAATCCTGCTTATGCTTTAGAAATGCATGTTGATGTAGAAGAAGGTAATGCAGCAGGAGTTAAAAATGGACAAATGGTGGAATTAATTAAATAAGAATAGCAACATATTATATGATTAAAAATACTTAAGCAATAATAAGGGCGAACTTCTTTCGCCCTTTATTTATTGCTTATATATGCTTGAAACATTTATAAAATAGAAATATAATAGTAAATATTAATAAATTCATCAAGGGAGAGATTTAAGTGGGTCCGATAGCTTTTGAAATATTTGGTTTTGAATTAAGATGGTATGGACTTTTAATGTCTGGAAGTATATTGCTAGGCTTACTATTAGCAATGCAATTAGCTAAGAAAAACAATTATGACCCAGAAAAAATATTAGATTTAGTTTTTATAGTAGTGCCTGCAGCAATAATTGGAGCAAGACTGTATTATGTAATTTTCAAATGGGATTATTACTCTAGTAATTTAAGTGAAATATATAAAATTTGGCATGGAGGATTAGCGATACATGGTGCAGTAATTGCTGGTGCTATTGCTGCTTTTATATATACTAAGAAAAAAAACCTACCATTTTGGAAACTTGCTGATTTTATTGCGCCTAGTTTAATTCTGGGTCAAGCAATTGGCAGATGGGGCAACTTTTTTAATCAAGAAGCATATGGAAGAGAAACTAATTTACCTTGGGCACTTACTGTTAATGATCCAGTTAAAGGACTTATACAAGTGCATCCCACTTTTTTATATGAATCCCTGTGGAATTTTGCTCTTTTTTTAATCCTTTTATGGTTTGGTAAAAGGAAAAAGGTAGACGGTGAGATTTTTTTAATATATGCAATAGTTTATTCAATTGGAAGGTTTTTCGTTGAGGGCTTAAGGACAGATAGTTTAATGTTTTTAGGCATGAGAGTTGCACAATTAGTAAGCATTTTAACGATAGTTTTAGGTATTATTGTATTTAGATATTTAAAAAAACGAGCTGATATTTAAAAGAGCAGTTTAATACTTATTCTAGATAAACCTAAACTATCCTTCTAGAGATTCTAACTTGAGCATATACATGAAATAACTGGTGATATGCCCTTGCAATCGCATTTTTATAATACAGATAAGTTATTTTATAAAAAATCCATCTTTTTAAAAATATTTCTTTTAAAAAGAAGGATTTTTTATTTTTTTGTGTAATTAAATAAGTAGAGTGGTAGAAAGTGGGGTAAAGTGGGGAAAAGTTCCCTAAAGGGGTGTAGTAATGTTTATTGGAGAATATCAACATAGCATTGATAGTAAGGGAAGAATAATAATTCCTTCAAAATATAGAGAAGATTTAGGTGAACATTTTGTTTTAACTAAGGGTTTAGATGAATGCTTATTTGTTTATTCTTATAATGAATGGAAGGATTTCGAAAGTAAATTAGCTACACTACCTTTAACTAGTAAAGATGCAAGAGCATTTGTACGGTTCTTCTTTGCAGGAGCAACTGAATGTGAATTTGATAAACAAGGACGAATAATAATACCAGGTAACTTAAGGGAATATGCACAAATAAAAAAAGAAGCAGTTATTATTGGTGTTTCAAATAGACTAGAAGTATGGAGTAAAGATAAATGGTTAGATTACAATGATGATGATGATTTAAGTTATGATGCAATTGCAGAAAAAATGTCGTTTTTAGGGATATAGTGTGAGATAAGACATAAACTAATGCAAATATATTGAATTAGAAGGTGTACTAAATGAAATTTAATCATATACCTATATTAATAGAAGAATGTATTGAAAATTTAAAGATAGTTCCTGAAGGAATATATGTTGATGGAACTTTAGGCGGAGCAGGACATGGACAGGCTATATGTAATAGATTAAATAAAGAAGGAATATTTATTGGTATAGACCAGGATGAAAATGCTATAAAGGCAGCTAGAGCTAGATTGCAAGATCAAGAAACTAATGTATATATCGTAAGGGATAACTTTAAAAATATAAAAAAAATATTAAATAATCTTGGAATAGATAAAATTGATGGTATGTTAATGGATTTAGGAGTGTCATCGCATCAATTAGATGAACCACTGAGAGGTTTTTCTTATCAATACGATGCTCCATTAGATATGAGAATGGATAATAGGCAATTACTTAGTGCAAAAGATGTTGTAAATGATTATTCTCAAAAAGAATTAACAAATATTATTAAATCCTATGGAGAAGAAAATTGGGCAGCAAGGATTGCTCAATTTATTGTAAGTCATAGAGAAGATAAAACAATTGAAAGAACAGGGGAATTAGTAGATATTATAAAAAAAGCAATTCCTGCGAGGGCAAGAAGGAATGGACCTCATCCTGCAAAAAGAACTTTTCAGGCAATTCGTATTGAGGTAAATAATGAGTTAAACTTAATTGAAAAAAGCATAGAAAATATTGTTGATTGTTTAAACCCTGGTGGAAGATTATGTATAATAACCTTTCATTCATTAGAGGACAGAATTGTTAAAAAGACATTTCAAAGATTACAAAATCCATGTGATTGTCCTCCAGAATTTCCTCAATGTATTTGTAATAAAGAATCGAAGATTAATATAATTTCAAGAAAACCAATTATACCAAAGGAAGATGAAATAGAAAACAATCCACGATCTAGAAGTTCTAAATTAAGAGTTGCTGAAAGGATTAGTTCTAAATAAAAAAAGGAGTGAATAATAATGTTAGTAGCACAGCAGCGTCAATATGATTATATAATTGAAGAACCCATATATAAACCAAAAAAACAAATAAAGAAAAAAACACGAATAAAAAAATATAAAAAAGTTAAATATATTACTTTCACTTTAATTGGTTTTATTATTGCTATAACAATTCTCGTTCAATATGCTGAATTAAATATTGTTAATCAAGAAATAAATTTGTTAGAAAAAGAATTACAAGAATTACATATGTTAAATGATAGTGTCGAAGGAGAATTATTAGCAAGTGAAGATCTTAAAATAATTGAAAAAATAGCTAGGGAAGAATTAGGTATGATAGAACCTACTTCTGAACAAATGACAATAATAGAAATACAAAATTCACAAGATATGGAATTTGCATCTGCAAATATAGAAAATACCTCATCATCTAACTTCTTAGAATCTCTTTCAAAAGTATTAGATTTTATTGATTAGTTATAAGGAGGTCAAATTATTTGTCAGTATTACATTTGCGACTAAAAAGAAGATTAATTATTACATTATTAATATTTGGCATTATTTTTATAATTTTAGTAGGTAGGTTAACATATTTACAAGTTTTCGCCTCAACGGACTTAATGGAGAAAAAGCTAAATCAACTTATAGCTACTATACCCATTACAGCCACAAGAGGCGATATTTATGATTCTAAAATGGAAATTTTAGCTAAGGATGCTACAAGCACTAGTATATATGCAAGACCAAGGGATATTGAAGATGCGGATAAAGCAGCTGAAATTTTAGCTGAAATCTTAGATATAAATCAAGAGAATACATATAAAAAATTAAAAGATACAACACAAAGCATTGTTCTAATTCAAAGAAAGATTGATAATAATAAGGCATTGCAAATAAGAGAAAAAAATATAAAAGGTTTAGAATTTGGAGAAGATAAAAAAAGATATTATAAGAATGGGAATTTTGCTCCCTATGTTTTAGGTTTTACAGGAGTAGACCATCAAGGATTATATGGGGTAGAAAGACAATATGATGATATATTAAAGGGGAAGGATGGCACCTTAACATATCAAAGAGATGCTAGGGGAAGCAAAATTGCAACTGGTACAGAAACTAGAGTAGCACCTATCCCAGGAAAAAATTTGCAGCTTACTATAGATTCAACTATTCAACATTTTGCAGAAAGAGCTGCAGAAAAAGCTATGTATGAAAACGATGCAAAAAGGGTAACAATCATGGTAATGGAACCTAAAACAGGTGATTTGCTTGCTATGACAAGTAAACCAGATTATGATTTAAATAATCCTAGAGAAATTTCAGATATTATAGAGGATAAATTGAGTTTTGATTTTACAGAAAAAAAAGAAACAGGTGAAAGATTTGAGAAAGATTTAGGAGAAAAGCAACAAGAAATGTGGAAAAATCCTGCTGTTGCTTTTAATTATGAACCAGGCTCAACTTTTAAAATTATAACCTCTTCTGCGGGATTAGAAGAGGGCGTAGTTACACCTGATACACAATTTTATGACAAAGGATATATTATGGTAGGAGACAGGATGCTTAAATGTTGGAGATATCCAAGAAATCATGGAGCAGAAACTTTTGAAGAAGCAGTCCAACAATCCTGCAATCCTGTTTTTGTAGAAGTCGCTCTTAAATTAGGTGCAGATAGGTTTTATAAATATATTGATGGTTTTGGTTTTGGAGAAAAAACAGGAATAGATTTAGAAGGAGAAGAAGCAGGAATCGTGCCTCCGAATCATGATGTTAAGGATGTATCACTTGCAACACGTTCATACGGTCAAGGGATCACTGTGACTCCTATTCAACTAATTACAGCTGCATCAGCAATAGCTAATGATGGTTTATTAATGAAGCCAAGAATAGTGAATTCCATACATGAACCAGAAACTAATGAATTAATACATGAGTACAAACCAGAAGAAATAAGACAGGTAATATCAGAAGAAACTTCCCGAATACTATTAGATATACTTGAATCAGTAGTTAATGAAGGTACAGGATCAAAGGCACAGATACCTGGTTATGCAGTAGGTGGAAAAACAGGGACTGCAAATAAGGTTGTAGATGGGGTGTATGGTGAAGGGAAATATGTAGCATCTTTTGTTGGTATTGCTCCAACCACAGATCCTAAAATGACTGTATTAGTGGTTATAGATGAACCCAATCCCAATAATACTTCAGGAGGACAAATTGCTGCACCTGTAGCGGGAAAAGTAATAGAAGATATATTAAACTATCTAAATATTTCACCAAATTATGAAGAAGATGTTTTACAGATAGAGAGAATTATTGTACCAGAGGTTCGTAATATGACTAGAAATGAAGCCGCTGAAATATTAGCTACCAATAAATTAGGTTTTACAAGTACAAGTTTGGATGGAGATGATATTATAATAGATCAAACGCCTTTGCCTGGTGTAGAGGTTGATGTAAATACAAAAATACAATTAACAGTACAAGGTTCTCAAGATAATGATCATGGTAACAATGGGGAAAAGATTATTGTACCAAATATTTTAGATAAGTCAATTCAAGAAGCCCATAAAACATTAAAGGAAAGGGGTTTAAGTATTGAAATATCAGGCAGTGGTATATCTGTAGAACAAGATCCCCAGCCTGGAGAATATCTAAGCAAGGGAGCCTATGTATCAGTTAAATTCAAGTCAATTGAATAATTAACATTAAAGTACTAAAAGGCAACTTTATTATTGAGTTGCCTTTCTTAGGTTCGCCCAGCATAGGCGAACACTAACGAGTGAAAGCCCTGGGTGTACTCAAAATAATGATTGATGAGTATGACAATTAATTAATTGCTTTTTTGGCTATATTATTGGATAATTAAAAGGAATCAAAGGGATACTTATTGTTTTATGGTAAATAATAGAAAATATAGTATTTATATATAAGGAGGATAAATCTTGATTTTAGAAAAATTAGTTGAAGGATTAAAAATTATTTCTTATAATGGTAATTTTAATAAAAATATTACAAAAATCACATATGACTCAAAGCAATGTACATTAAATTCTCTTTTTATTGCTATAAAAGGATATAAGACAGATGGACATGACTACATTGAAGTTGCAATAAAAAACGGTGCGATTGCAATTATTTGTGAAAGTGTACCTAAAAAACTAGAAACTGATATAACATATATCCAGGTAGAAGATAGTAGATCTACTCAAGCTTTTATAGCAAATAGATTTTATGAATATCCTTCAAAAAAATTAAAGATGATTGGAATCACGGGTACAAACGGAAAAACAAGTGTAGCTTTTTTAATAAGCAAAATATTAGGACATTGGGGCAAAAAAATAGGCAACATTGGTACCATAGGAAATTATGTTGGTGACACTTATTATAAAGCAAAGAACACTACTCCAGAAGCTATCGATTTACAACAAATGCTTTCACAGATGGTTAATTTAGGAATAAAGTATACTGTAATGGAGGTGTCATCTCATTCATTGTCATTAAAAAGAGTAAATGGTACAAACTTTAATATAGGAATTTTCACTAATTTATCCCAGGATCATCTAGACTTTCATCAAACCCACGAAAAATATTTTGAAGCAAAAACAAAGCTTTTTTATATAACTAATAAAGCTAATATAATAAATGGGGATGATCCATACGGTAAAAGGTTAATCGATATGTTAAAGAATAGTAATATAAGAACATATAGTTTCGGTATTACAGATAAGTGTGACTATATGGCAAAAGATATATTTATAGATAGTAAAGGAGTTTCTTTTACATTCGAAGGGGAAAAAATAAAAGAAAAGTTCCAAATAGGAATACCTGGCATCTTCAGTGTATATAATGCAATGGCTGCAATTATTACTGGATATATTGAGCAAGTACCTATGGAAACAATAAAAAGTGCTTTAAGTGATGTTTCAGCCGTTCCAGGCCGTTTTGAGGTTGTAAATACGAATACCCCCTATAATGTTATTATAGATTATGCTCACACTCCTGATGGATTGGAAAATGTATTAAAAACTATCAATTCCTTTTCTAAAAAAAGAATAATTTTAGTTTTCGGATGTGGTGGAGATAGAGATAAAACTAAACGCCCTATTATGGGTGAAATTGGCGGTAAATATTCAAGTTTTTCTATTATTACATCTGATAATCCTAGAAGTGAAGATCCTCTTTCGATTATAAAGGATATTATACCGGGAATAAAAAATACAAATTGTCCTTATAAAGTAATTGAGAATAGAAGAGAGGCAATTATGGAAGCACTTTCAATGGCTAAAAAAGATGATATTATATTAATTGCTGGTAAAGGACATGAAACCTATCAAATATTACATGATAAAACTATTCCTTTTGATGAAAAACTGATTATTAAGGAATTATTAAGTGAGGATGAATAAAATGCAAAGTATGACGATAAAAGAAATTAATAATGCAGTTAAGGGAACATTATATATCAATAGCAAAGAACATAACATAAATATTAAGGGTATATCAATTGATAGTAGAACATTGACTAAGGGTGACCTATATATACCAATTAAAGGTGAAAATTTTGATGGTCATGACTTTATAGAACATGCAATAAAAAATGGGGCATTAGCGTGTTTAACCGAAAACGAAGAAAATATAAGAGAAAATATTAATATAATATTAGTGAATAATACATTGAAAGCACTTCATGACTTAGCTTTATATTATCGGAAGAAGTTTGATATACCATTTATTGCTATTACTGGTAGTAGCGGAAAAACAACAACAAAAGATATGTTAGCATCAGTATTAGAACAAAAATATAATGTATTAAAGACACAAGGTAATTTTAATAATGAAATTGGATTGCCATTGACATTATTTCAATTAGAGGATCAACATGAAATGGCAATAATAGAAATGGGAATGAGTAATTTAGGTGAAATAAAAAGATTAGTAAATATGGTATTTCCAGACATAGCTGTAATTACTAATGTTGGTTTAACGCACATTGAAAATCTAGGTTCACAAGAGAATATATTTAATGCTAAAAAAGAGATACTTGATACTCTAAAGAAAGGTCAATTAGCCTTACTAAATGGCGATGATAAGTACCTGAATACTATTAAAGATGATAAATTTAAAGTAGCATTAGTTGGTATAGAGGGAACTTATTTAGATTTAAAAGCCAAAGATATTATAAGAAAAGAAAATAATATAAATTTTACTATAGAGAATGAGAATAAAAAGATAGAAGAATACCATTTAAATTTACCAGGTATTCATAATATCTATAATAGTTTATTTGCAATATACATAGGCAAATATTTTGCACTTAATTATAAGGAAATTCAAGTAGGTTTAAATAAATTTAAACCAAGTAAAATGAGAATGGATATTTCTGAAAATGGTAAAATCAAGATAATAAATGATGCATATAACGCTAATCCTGATTCTATGAAAGCAGCTTTAAATGCTTTAAAGGATAGTGGAAGTAACAGAAGAAAAATAGCAATTCTTGGTGATATGTTAGAAATGGGCAAATGGGCCGAAGAAGCACATTTTAATATTGGGAAAATACTTACTGAATTAAAAATAGATATACTACTGAGTGTTGGAAAGAATGCACAATTTTATGTAAATGGTGCCGTAAGTAATGGTTTATTAAAAGATAATGCAAAATCGTTTAAGTCTAATGATGAAGCAATTCAATATTTGAACTCAATAATTAGAGATGGAGATGTTCTGCTAATAAAGGGCTCAAGAGGCATGAAGATGGAGGAAATTGCAATATTTCTACAAGAGAGGTGTTAATATATTATGAGACAATTAATATATGCTACTATAATATCATTTATTATATCATTAATAATAGGACCAATAGTTTTACCAATTCTTAGAAAATTAAAGTTTGGACAAAGTATTAGAGAAGAAGGACCAAAGAGTCATATTAAAAAAACTGGTACCCCGACTATGGGTGGAATTATTATTATGATTGCAGTGTTTATTGCCAGTATGTTTTTTGCAAGAGAAAGTGCTGATTTAATAATAGCAATGATAGTATCCTTGGGATTTGGGGTAATCGGTTTTATAGATGATTTTATAAAGATAGTTTTAAAAAGGAATTTAGGATTAAGAGCATATCAAAAATTAATTGGTCAGATTATTATTGCTGGAATAGTATCCGTATATGCAGCTAATCATCCTTATATTGGAACTTCACTTCTAATTCCATTCACATCTGAATATCTTAATTTAGGTGTATTTTATATACCTCTTACTATCTTTATTGTTGTAGGAGTAGCTAATAGTGTGAATTTAACGGATGGTCTAGACGGATTGGCAGCCGGAGTCACATTAGTTGTTGCAGCTTTTTTTGCATTGGCAAGTTTAGGACTGGGATACACTGGGTTAACTATCTTTGCAGGCACTATTGCTGGCGCTTGTTTAGGATTCTTGCGTTTTAATTTTCATCCTGCTCAAGTATTTATGGGAGATACTGGTTCATTAGCACTGGGAGGTGCTGTGGCAGCTTTAGCTGTGCTTACAAGGATGCAGCTTTTTTTACCACTTATTGGAGGAATATATATGGTTGAAACTCTTTCAGTAATTATGCAAGTTACAAGTTTTAAGTTGACAGGTAAAAGAATATTTAAAATGAGTCCTTTACATCATCATTTTGAATTAGAAGGTATACATGAAACAAAGGTAGTTATTGGTTTTTGGATAGTTGGTTTAATTTTAGCATTAATAAGTATGTTGGCATTATCAACATATTAGAAGAAAAAAGGTGAGAGCATGGATATAAAAAATAAAAGATTTCTTGTAGTAGGTACTGCATTAAGTGGTTATGCAACTGCTAAATTTCTGTTATTTAAGAAAGCTTTTGTAATTTTAACAGATATTAAGTCAAGAGAAGAAGTAGATAAAAACATTATAGAATTATACAATAAATCAAATTTTAAAGGAATATTTGGAAAGCAGCCTCCTTTATCTATATTAGAAGAAATAGATTACATAATTGTAAGTCCTGGTGTACCCTCTGATATACCAATAATAAGAAAGGCGAAAGAAAAGAAAATTGAGGTTTTAAGTGAAATAGAATTAGCATATCGTTTAAGCAAAACACAAATAATTGCTATAACTGGTACAAATGGTAAAACAACAACTACATCCTTGGTAGGAGAGATATTTAGAAAAAACAAAAATGAAACTTATGTTGTGGGAAATATTGGAATGCCAATGATTTCACAGATAGACAATTCTACAAAAAATGGCTACTTTATTGCTGAAATTAGTAGCTTTCAATTAGAAGGAATAAAGTATTTTAAACCATCTATTTCTGCTATTTTAAATATCACCCCGGATCATCTAAATAGACATAAAACAATGGATAATTATATAGCAGAAAAAAGCAAGATTTTCTCTAATCAAAATAAAGAGGATATTACAATTTTAAACGCTGATGACCCTATAACTCTTTCATTAGAAAAACAAGTAACTAGTAAAGTTATTTTTTTTAGTAGAATATTAGTTTTAGATAAGGGTGTTTTTGTAGAAGGCAATGATATTATCATTAAGGATAATCATAAGGAAAAAATAAAGGTATGCTCTGTATCAGATATAAAAATGCTAGGTGACCATAATTTGGAAAATGCTCTAGCCGCAACTGCAATTTGTTACTATGCTGGAATTTCAATAGAGGTTATAAAAAAAGTTTTGAAAAGTTTTAACGGAGTAAGTCATAGAATAGAAGTGGTTGATACAATAGAAGATATTGAATTTATTAACGATTCAAAGGGAACTAATCCTGAAGCATCTATTAAAGCAATTCAAGCTATGAAAAAGCCAATAATACTAATTGCAGGAGGAATGGATAAAGGAAGTGATTTTACAGAATTTATAAATTCATTTAATGGAAAAGTCAAATATTTAATTTTATTAGGTGAGACTGCAGATATTATTGAGCATGCAGCTATAAAACAAGGTTTTAGCAAAATAGAAAAAGTCAATAGCATTGAAAATGCAGTGCTAAATTCTTTTAAAATAGCCGATAAGGGAGATGTGGTGCTATTATCACCTGCCTGTGCCAGTTGGGATATGTTTAATAGTTTTGAGGAAAGGGGAAACCTATTTAAAGCTACTGTAAAAGATTTAAGGGGGTTAAGTGATGCCTAAAAAAAATCCTGCTGATTTTATTATAATTTTTTCTGTAGTTTTACTAACATCAATAGGTGTTATTATGGTGTTTAGTGCTAGCCAATATTCTGCAGGAATTAGGTTTAATGATGATTTTTATTTTCTAAAAAGTCAAGTTAGATGGAGTGTGTTAGGATTTATAGCTATGGCAATAGCGTCATATTATCCATATAAAAAAATACAAAAATACGCTAATCTTATATTTATAATATGTTTAATTTTATTAGGAATTAAATTTATTCCTGGCGTAGGTGTATCTGCAAATGGAGCAACAAGGTGGATTGGGATAGGCAATTATACTGTACAACCATCAGAGCTGACAAAGATAGGTATAATTATTTTTATGGCTAATAGTATAAATAAAAAAAAGGAAGAAATAAGAACCTTAACTAAGGGAATAATTCCATATTTATTTTTAATGGCAGTGGTATGTGGGATTATTATTTTGGAACCAGACTTAAGTACAGCTGTAGTAATAGCAGGTATTATTTTTTCCATGCTTTTTGTTGCAGGTGCAAATTTAAAATATATCTTTGGATTGGTGGCATTAGCTGTCCCTGCATTAATAGTACTTATAGTTTCAGCAAATTACAGAATGGAAAGATTCACTGCATTTTTAAATCCATGGGAGGATATGGCTGGAGATGGTTATCAAATTATTCAATCACTCTTAGCCTTAGGATCAGGGGGATTGTTTGGTCAAGGTTTAGGAAATGGAAAGCAAAAATTACTATACATACCTGAACCTCAAAATGATTTTATATTTTCTCATATAGGTGAAGAATTGGGTCTTATTGGAACAACAACTATAATTATATTATTTATGTTACTAATATGGAGGGGGATTCGAATAGCCCTTCATGCACCTGATATTTTTGCTTCGTTGTATTCCTGTGGAGTTGTATTTATGATTGCCTTTCAAGTTATAATTAATATAGGAGTAGCTACTTCGATTTTACCTGTAACGGGTATGCCTTTACCCTTTATAAGTGCAGGAGGATCGTCTCTATTTTTTTTAATGGGTGGAGTTGGTATTTTGCTTAACATTTCTAGATATACAACTTTAGATAGATAGAGCTTTTGTAACATCATTGAGAATATAGCATATTATAATTATAGATTATTTCTTTTAAGAATTTATAATAATTAAATGGGCTTCTCGGAGGTGTAAAAACATGAGCCAATTCTATATAAAAGGTGGCTTACCATTAAAAGGAGAGGTAGAAGTACAAGGTGCAAAAAATGCTGTCTTACCCATTTTGGCTGCTGCATTATTAAATCAAGGGGAAAGTATTATCCACAATGTGCCGAATCTTAAGGATGTAAGCACAATGATTTTAATTTTAGAATCTATAGGATGTAAAATAAGAAAAGAAGGAAAAACACTGATAGTTGATTCTAGTGCTATCCATACCAATGAAGTGCCAGAAAAATTAGTAAGGGAAATGCGCTCTTCAATAATATTACTAGGTGCAATTTTAGCAACCCATAAACAAGCAAAGTTTTCTTATCCTGGAGGTTGTGATATAGGATTGCGTCCTATTGATCTACATTTAAAAAGCCTTCGTGAGTTAGGTGCAGAAGTTACAGAATCCCATGGATATATATATTGCAAATCTAGTACATTAAAAGGAAGTCAAATTCAGCTAGATTATCCGAGTGTAGGAGCAACTGAAAACATTATGCTAGCTGCTTCCTTAGCTAATGGTATTACAATAATTAGAAATGCAGCTAAAGAACCAGAGATTTATGATTTGCAAAACTTTCTAAATAAAATGGGGGGGAAAATAAGGGGAGCTGGTACAAATACTATTATTATTGAAGGAGTTAAAAAATTAAGTAATGTAGAATATGAAATTATGCCTGATAGAATTGCTGCGGGAACCTTTGCTGTAGCTGCTGCAATTACTGGAGGAAAGATAACATTAAATAATGCCCATATTGAACATATAAGTTCTATTGTTTCAAAGCTTTTTGAAGCAGGGAGTAAAATTATTCAGCTTGAAGATAAAATAATAATAGATACACCAAAGAAATTAAAAGCAGTAGAAACTATTAGAACCCTACCTTATCCTGGATTTCCAACTGATATGCAAGCACAAATGATGGCTCTAATGACTGTTGCCCAGGGTACTAGTATCTTTACAGAAACAATTTTTGAAAATAGATATAAACATGCTTCACAATTAATACGAATGGGCGCCAATATAAATGTGGATGGAAGAGTTGCTGTAATTAAAGGTGTCAACAAGTTATATGGGGCACATGTTGCTGCTATGGACTTAAGAGGTGGAGCGGCGTTAGTATTAGCAGGATTAGCTGCTGAAGGTGATACTATTGTAGATAATATTTATCATGTAGATAGAGGATATGAAGATTTTGAAAAATCTTTACAAAGCATTGGAGCATCAATTTTTCGTAAGATTGAATAAAGGTAGCGCAGTAATGCTACCCTTATTAGCGAAAAATTGGACAAGGCCTTAGTTTTTATTATAAGAAAGTCTACATTCTTATAATAAAAATAGGGGATGTAGGTAATTTCCCCTGCTGATTCCAGCAGGGAGCCAAACTAAAAGCTGTAAGAGGAGCCTAGGGTCCTCTTGCTAAATTGTCGAAGACATTATTATATGGAGAGATGGACATGTCAACAAAATGTAAAAAAACATTAAACTATAATGGACATAGAAGGTTTATAAAAGGCAAGTATGGTATAATACTATTGATTTTAATATTTTTTATAATAACAACTATATTTCTATTACTCTATACTGATTTCTTCCTTATTAAAGAAATAGAAGTTATTGGGAATGACTATGTCCAAGATAATGAAGTATTAAGAACTTCGAATATAGAAATAGGAATGAATATTTTTAAATTTAACAGTAGTAAAATAGAGAATAATATTCTTTTGCACTCATTTATTAAGGATGCGAAAATTACTAGATACTATCCTGATAAAGTTTCTCTATCTATTCAGGAAAGAGAAATTGCTTGTATTATTCCCTTTGAAGATGGTACATTTCTTTATATCGATGATGAAGGAGTTGTGATGGAAAAAAATCAATCATTAAAAACCTATAATAATCCATTAATTACTGGACTAGAAGAAGTTAGTTTTATTATAGGAAAACCTATTGAAATAAATCCAGTTTGGTTTAAAAATTCTATTCTAAAAATTATAAACATCTTAAAGGAAAATGATCTGTTAAAAGAAATTTCTGAAATACATATATTAGATGATTTAAATTTGCAGCTTTATACAAATGCTGGCAGTGTTATAAAAATCGGTAATGATAGTATTTTAGAAAAAAAGATTGAATTTGTAAGAACATTTATTTTACAATTAAAACCAAAGGTTATTGTAGATATAAGTCATGGTGGAGCCCCACACTATAAACCTCGTACTAATTAGGAGGAATAAATATGAAAAAAGCTTATAAAGGACAATTAGAAATTACAATTATATGTATTATTATTGGCTTAATGTTAGTAACTCAATATAAATCAGTTACACAATTAGGTGGTTTTGTATCTACAACCAGGGCACAAGAATTAGCTGGGCAATTAAATGAATTAAAAAAAGAAAAAGAAAGCTTAATGAATCAGATTTCACAATTAGAAAATGAAATTATAGAATTTGAAGACCAGGTTGTTCATGACAGTAAAATCGTAGATAATTTAAGAACAAATACCCAAAAGTCACAGATGATAGCAGGTCTATTAGATGTAACGGGACCAGGTATTGTTATTACTTTAGATTATACACCTTTAGATGGTGAAGGAGGTTTTGATCCTTTTCTTGTATATCCGGAATATCTTTTATTATTGTTAAATGAATTAAATTCATCGGGTGCTGAAGCTATATCCATTAATGAACAAAGAATTATATCTACTTCAGAAATTAGATTGGCAGGGAATCATATTGTTATAAATGGCGAGAAATACTCTAGACCCTTTGTATTTAAAGTAATAGGGGATGGTCAAACTTTACAATCTGCTATACAGTTAAGAGGAGGAATTGTAGAGTTATTAAATTCAAATTATATACAGGTTACCATTAAAAGGGAAGATGAAATTATGATTCCAAAATATTCAGGGATTATAGATTTTGATTATACTCAACCTGTTGAGGAATAATTATGGTGGGAGGTCCCATAAATGGGGAACATAAATAAATTATGGATAATAGTCGCAATTTTTATTATTACTGGTTTTATAACTGGAACTCAATTTAAGCATGACCAAAGTAGTTCAGATATAATTACTATTAGAAGCTTATATGAAGAAAAAAAAAATATAGAGAATGAGCAAAGCGAAATAGATAGACTAAACAATTCAATTAATGAACTAACGGATAAATTAGAGTCCTATTATTCAGATGAATATGAGGTAGAAGATATAATCAAATCTTTAGAAAATGACTTAAAGTGGAATAGAGTTCTTGCAGGACAGAGGGAAACACAAGGTCCGGGGGTTAGGATTCATATGGAGGACAGCTTACAATATGAGGAAGGTCAAAATGAAAATAATTTTATAATTCATAATAGTGATATTTTACAAATTATAAATGATTTAAGAGGTGCAGGAGCTGAAAGAATAGCTATTAATGGTGCTCCAATATCATGGAATTCTAAAATCGATTGTAATGGTGCAACAATTAAAGTGGGAAACGAAATCTTTGCACCACCTTTTATTATTGAAGCTATAGGGGAACCAGAAAAATTAGAAAGTATATTAACAGCCCCTGAAGGTATTATCCAATTAATGAGGTTGTGGGATATACAAATTTATATTAGCAAACAAGATAATATTTTAATTAAGGGAGTACCGAATATTCAAGAATATAAATACCTTAAAATTGTTGAAGAAGAAGGTGATAAATAATGTTACTTCCAATAATAGGACTAATTTTAGGAATTGTTTTAGGTTTTGTTTTACCTTTTAATGTGCCTGTAATTTATTCTTCTTATATGTCAATAGCTGTGTTAGCAGCGCTAGATTCAGTATTTGGTGGAATTAGATCCAATATGGAACATAAGTTTGATAGTAATATTTTTATATCAGGATTTTTTGGGAATGCAATTTTAGCTGCATTTTTAGCTTATGTTGGTGATCGTTTAGGTGTTCCTCTTTATTATGCTGCTATTTTTGCTTTTGGCACAAGGCTTTTTCAAAACTTTGCTATAATAAGAAGACATCTCCTAAATAGAATAGTAAAAAAATAAAATAAATAAAAATCATAATAAAAAGAGGGAAAATAATAATAATGTTGAATTATTATTATTAAAGTAAATTAATATAATCAAACTTTCAACATAAGTACTTAATACAATTATCAATATTTTAACTAGATTGAAGGAGGTCTCAATTTGCTTGAGTTTGATATGGAATTAGAACAATTTGCACAAATTAAAGTTATAGGTTGTGGTGGTGGAGGAAATAATGCTGTAAATAGAATGATTGAAGCTGGCCTTCGAGGAGTAGAGTTTATTGCTCTAAATACTGATAAGCAAGCTTTAGTTTTGTCTCAAGCGGAAAATAAAATTCAAATAGGTGAAAAGATAACAAAGGGTTTAGGGGCAGGTGCAAACCCTGAAATTGGACAAAGATCTGCTGAGGAAAGTAAAGAAGAGATATATAAGGTTTTAGAAGGTGCCGATATGGTCTTTATTACAGCAGGAATGGGAGGAGGTACAGGTACAGGTGCTGCACCTGTGGTTGCATCAATTGCTAAGGAATTAGGTATATTAACTGTAGGAGTAGTTACAAAGCCCTTTAATTTTGAGGGTAGAAATAGAATGATCCAAGCGGATAAAGGAATAGAAGAATTAAAATCAAAGGTTGATACCTTAGTTACGATTCCAAATGATCGTTTATTGCAGGTTGCTGAGAAAAAAACTTCATTAGGTGATGCATTCAAAATAGCTGATGATGTATTACTTCAAGGTGTACAAGGTATTTCAGATTTAATTGCAGTACCTGGATTAATAAATTTAGATTTTGCAGATGTAAATACTATTATGGAAAATACTGGCTTAGCTCATATGGGAATAGGAAGAGCAAGTGGAGAAAATAGGGCAACTGAAGCTGCACAGAAGGCTATTCAAAGCCCATTGCTGGAAACTTCAATTCAAGGAGCTAAAGGGGTTTTATTAAATATTACTGGAGGCTCACAATTAGGTCTCTTTGAAGTAAATGAAGCAGCTGAATTAGTAGCACAGGCAGCAGATCCTGATGTAAATTTAATATTTGGAGCTGTTATAGATGAAAGTCTCCAAGATGAAATAAAAATCACTGTAATTGCAACAGGATTTGAAAATATGGCAACTCAATCCTATGATGAAGTTGCAGCAACTATAAATAAGAATGCTAAACAATTTTCAAATGAAGATTTAGATATTCCAACTTTTTTAAGAAAACATAAATAGTAAAACTTTGTTAAAAAAAGAATAGGATTTTCCTATTCTTTTTTTTGTACAGTTAGAAGAGCATAAATTTTTTATTTTTCTATATAAATAAAGAATTTTCGACGCCCTATTATGACATGTTTTTAAATTAAATTAAGTTATAATGGTATAGAATTTATTATACAAAAAAAGGAAATTACATATTAGACTTTAGATTTCTTAAACAAATTCTCATTATTTCATATGAAGATGGTCAGTAATTTAAAAAAATTACATTTATACAATTCACTAAAACATAAATTGAGGTGGAAGAGCATATTGTATTATAAAATGCAAATCCCTTGAATAAAGGAGGGAGATTGTGACTTATATTTATGGTGATATTATTATAATTGAAAACTTTATTATGAATTACATAATTATATGTCTTACTGCTCGATTTTCAAAAATTAGAACAAATACGATTAAAATTATACTTGGATCTACTATTGGAGCTATATATACCATTTTAATATATTTACCTTCCCTGAATTTCTTAGGTGAATTATCTATGAAGATATGTTTATCTATTCTAATTATTATAATTGTTTTTACACCTATTAGAATAAGAGATTTTATAAGACCATTTACAATTTTTTATCTTATATCATTTATTTTTGGAGGTACAGCATTTGCTTTAATTTATATGACAAATCGTGGAGGACTTGCTTCGGAGGGTTTTTTTTATGTTTCGGATTTTCCTATAAACTTATTAATAATTACATGTATAATTGCATTTTTTTCAATTAAATTTTCATGGGAATTTATTCAAAAGAAAATATCAAAGGAAAATATAATAACCCAATTAAATATTTTTGTTGATGGGAAAGAAGTACAAACTCTAGGTCTTTTTGATACTGCCAATTTTTTATATGATCCAGTCTCAAAGCTTCCAGTAATAATTGTTGAATATAATTTAATAAAAGATATTTTACCCATTGAAATTAATAATATTTTTAGGAATAATGAAGAAAAGAATTTTGAACAAATTTCTAAGGTTCTTGTGAACTCAAATTGGATAAAACGGTTTAGAATGATTCCCTATTCATCAATAGGTGAACAAAATGGACTTTTAGTTGGATTTAAAACAGATAAAATAATATTGTTTGATAAAAAGGAAAAAAAGGAAGTAACAGATGTTATTATGGCAATATATAATTATAGTCTAAGTAAAAGTGGAGAGTATAGCGCTCTATTGCATCCAGAAATTTTAAACAAACATTCATAGGGGGATAGACATGAAAGTAAAAGGTAGGATCTTTTTATTAAAACTACAGATTATATATGTAAAAATTATATATTTATTAAAAATAAAAGAAACAGGAGAAATTTTTTACATAGGAGGAAGTGAAGCTTTACCTCCACCCTTAACACTAGAGGAAGAAACTTATCTTGTAAATCGTTTAAAGAAACAAAGTAATAATAACTCAATTAAGACAGTATTAATTGAGAGAAATTTAAGACTAGTTGTGTATATTGCAAGAAAATTTGAAAACACAGGAATTGGTGTGGAGGATTTAATCTCTATAGGAACTATTGGCTTAATAAAAGCTGTAAACACTTTTGATCCAGAAAAAAATATAAAACTTGCTACTTATGCTTCTAGATGTATAGAAAATGAGATATTAATGTTCTTGCGTAGGAATAATAAAATTAGATTAGAAATTTCCTTTGATGAACCTTTAAACATAGACTGGGATGGGAATGAATTGCTTTTATCTGATATACTTGGTACTGATAATGATATTATCCATAAGTATATTGAAGAAGAAGTTGATAAAGAATTATTGCAAATTGCTATGAATAAATTAAATGAAAGAGAAAAAAAGATAATGGAATTGCGTTTTGGATTAATGGATGGAATTGAAAAAACACAAAAAGAGGTTGCAGATTTACTTGGAATTTCTCAATCTTATATATCAAGATTAGAAAAAAGAATTATAAAAAGACTTAAAAAGGAAATAAATAGAATGGTATAAAGCCTTCCATCAATATATGGAAGGCTTTAATTGTAGAAGAAAACCCCCGGTTTTACCGGGGGTTCCAAAAAGCTTTAGCTATGAGTAATTTTTTTAACCTCCTTTTGATAAAATTAAGTAGGTTCGCCAACCTAAACTAATTAATCAAAAGGAGGAT
>Ga0334894_1000117_pt1 | contig 117173 bp, 84 predicted proteins | sample GraSluR3_MG_6_FD_207225 | JGI IMG/M metagenome (GOLD analysis project Ga0334894, IMG submission 207225) | Sludge microbial communities from methane-producing bioreactor in Wageningen University, Netherlands - Granular Sludge_12_05 R3 | ecosystem: Engineered > Bioreactor > Anaerobic >...
GTACTGATATACTGGATGTTAGCAAGTGTACGTGTATTAAGTAAAGTCATTGCCTAACGGGGCCAACACATAAGAAAATCGAGAAAAAAATTTTTGTTCCTGAAAAAAGTAGTTTTTAGGAGTCCCCTTAAATCAAAATGGTTTTCCTCGCTTTCATTTACAATCTATAGACAATTATGCGAAGGAGGTTTTTATGTGGCTCTACTTTGTTGCCATACACCAATTGATAGAAACATTCTAAATTGCTCCAATTTGCGTACTATTTGCATAATTATTTTGTTAGGGAAGATGTTAAAAGCTATCTTGCGTAACATAACTAATTACCTAACTAAGTTTGGTTATGAACAAGTTAATTCGTATCCTAACTCCCCCCGACAAGTGGAAATTTCCAGTTATTGTACTCCTTGGGGTATTCTTTGGCCTTGGTGCTTTCACTTTTCATCTATCCAAAGCACCATCATACCTTTCCGATAGCCCCGAAACTTGTATTAATTGCCATATAATGGCACCCGAATATTCTACCTGGGCGCACAGTGCGCATAGGGAGTACACCAACTGCAACGACTGCCATGTGCCTCATAACAACATGGTAAACCATTACTACTTTAAAGCTATGGATGGGTTGCGCCACGCCACCATGTTTACTCTTAGGGCTGAGCCTCAGGTTATCCAAATTAAGGAGGCTGGCGCCAAGGCAGTGCAGAATAACTGCATTCGTTGTCACTCCAATGTTATAACTGATACCAAGATGATGCGACCTGAGTTTGCTCACAACGATTTACGTAAGGATCGGCAGTGCTGGGATTGTCATCGCGAGGTGCCTCACGGTAGGGTAAAGGGATTGGCATCAACACCATATGCTTTGGTGCCTCTATTGGAGAGCCCTGTGCCCAGCTGGCTTAAAAAGTTAATGGATAACTAGCAATTTATACCACAGCAAATCCAATCTTAAAACATAAACCGATGAAACACCCAAGATGATGTTAATATCAAATATTTAAAACCAATCCATGGGTGTTATATCATTACCTTTTGAAAACCAAAAAACTGAAAGATGAAACCAATAGGCGAAATTATTAAGGAGAAACCCTGGGTAGGCTGGGTACTCTTTTTTGGAACCATGGTAATCGTATTCCTACTGGGCTTGCTCGCTTCAACAATAGTTGAGCGTCGTGCCGAGGCTGTGTTCGCATACACCCCACAGGTTGAGCATGAGCAATGGGAGCCAAGGCTCGAGGTTTGGGGAATGAATTTTCCCCGTCAGTATGAGACCTATCTCCAAACAGCCGACACAACCTTTGAGAGTAAGTATTACGGTGCGAGGAAAATTGATATGCTGGCCGAGTATCCGGAGCTGGTTGTGCTTTGGGCGGGCTACGCTTTCTCTATGGACTATAGGCAGGGGAGGGGCCATATGCATGCGGTTGACGATGTGCGTCAAACCTTACGTATTGGGTCGCCTTTAACTCCGGAGGAGAATATACAGCCCGGTACATGCTGGACATGCAAAAGCCCCGATGTGCCCAGGCTGATGAAGGAGATGGGTATAGCAGAGTTTTATGCATCTACCGTATCGGAGTTTGGTCCCGAGGTGGTTAACCCCATTGGCTGTGCCGACTGTCATGATGCCAAAACAATGCAGCTGCAAATTACTCGTCCAGGCCTTATCGAGGCTTTTCAGCGTCAGGGCAAGGATGTGGCAAAAGCAACCCATCAGGAAATGCGCTCACTGGTATGCGCTCAGTGCCATGTGGAGTACTACTTCAAGGGCGAGGGCAAGTACCTAACATTCCCCTGGGACAAAGGCTTTAGCATGGAGGATATGGAGGCATACTACGATGAGATCAAATTCTCGGATTGGACCCATAAGCTAAGCCGTGCCCCAATGATTAAGGCACAGCACCCCGATTATGAAATATTCCGCTTTGGCGTACACTACGATCGTGGTGTATCATGCGCCGATTGCCATATGCCATATAAGAGCCAAGGAGGAGTGAAGTTCACGAACCACCATATCCAAAGCCCGCTTAACGATGTGGCCAATACCTGTGGCGTTTGCCATAGGGAGGATGCAGCCAAGATGGTACAGAATGTTTATCAAAGGCAGGATGCTTTGCACCAAACTCGCACCTTGCTTGAGGAGACGCTTGCCAAGGCGCATATCGAGGCCAAGTATGCTTGGGACAATGGTGCAAAGGAGAGCCAAATGATGAGGGCGTTGAAGCTTATTCGTGGTGCACAGTGGCGTTGGGATTACGTTGCTGCTAGCCATGGTGCTTCGTTCCATGCCCCATTCGAGAGCGCTCGTGTTATTGGTTTAGGCCTCGAGATGGCCCAGGAAGCTCGTATCGAAATCACCAGGGTAATGGCCGGCATGGGCTATGCCGACCCAATTCCTATGCCCGATATCTCAACCAAGGCCAAGGCTCAGGAGTTTATTGGTCTCGACATGAAAACCCTAAATGCCAAGAAAAAGGTTTTCCTCGAAACGGCCGTTCCACAGTGGCTAAAGGAGGCGCAGGAGCGTGAGGCTCAGTACCCAACCAAAAATATTTAGCAAGCTATGAGATACCTTTTTGCATTAGTTGTTACATCCCTTATTCTGTTCAGCTGCGCCAAGCCAGAGCACCCCGAGGTGGAGGCTGTAAAAAGCGTAATAAACAAAGCCTACATCGAAGGGATTCATAACAATGGTAGCATCGATGATATAAAGGCTGGCTTTCACCCAGGTTTCGAAATGCTATCAAATACCAATGGCGAGCTTACCCGCTTTTCCATTGGCGAGTGGGTTGAGCGCATAGAAACCAACCGGGCCAATAACCCCGACCAGAAGCGCGACAGGACAGATGTTAAGTATATTGATGTTGACATCACTGGTGGAGTTGCCTCTGTAAAGTTTGAGCTGCTAAGGAATGGCGAAACCATTTTCACCGATTACATGTACCTATATAAGTTTGGTGACGACTGGAAGATAATTGCTAAGGTGTACCACCGACACTAAGAAAATGTTTAATTCGTTATATGATGAAGCCCGGCTTTTGCTGGGCTTCATCATTTTCTACTAGTACGCATACGAACAGGTATTGTGCATTAGCGAACATAATTCTGTTGCTAAAGATAATCATGAGAATGCTGTATTGTTCTGAAAAATAGTTTGCTGCGAGTTGTGGAATGCAATTAGTAGTTGTTAGGCAAACTTTAAAACTTATATTATGAGAATGATTGGATTATTTTTAGCCTTAGCCTTAGCAACTAACCTTTCTTTTGGACAGGCTACGGAACAGGAGAGTATTAAAAGCGTAATCAACGCGGCGTATGTTGAGGGGATTCATAACCACGGAGATTTAAACCTAACTCGTTCGGGTTTTCACCCCGATTTTGAAATGTACGTTTATCGGAATGGAAACTTTTCGAAACGATCGCTGCCCAGCTGGATATCGGCAATAGAGGCTGGCCGTAACAGAAACCCTAATCCACCTTCCCAAAAAGCAGTGGCTAACTATCTAAACATTGATGTAACAGGCAATTCAGCCTCGGTGAAACTTGAGTTGATGCGTGGTGGTAAAAAACTATTCACAGACTACCTACTGCTTTATCGAATTAATGGCGAGTGGAAAATTGTGAGCAAAGCATTTCATAGTCATTAGGCTTTAAGTGCCGGCAATAGTGTTAAGCCCTGCAAAGGGCTTTTTTGCTGATTTAATGACTTTTATCAGCAATTTATGCTGAACAACCTAAAATATTGATAGCGTATTCTGCAACCTTTTGTCTATACTTGGGTAAATTTACAGCGTAAACTTGTTATAATATTTATCCTATAGAACATTACTATGAGCAGACATCTTAAAATAAGGGATTTAACCCTCCGCGATGGACAGCAATCGCTTTTTGCTACCCGAATGCAACAGGTTGAGGTTGATAAAGTGCTGCCGCTATTCAAGCAGGCCGGCTTTTATGCCATGGAGGTTTGGGGTGGTGCTGTACCCGACTCTATTATGCGCTTTCTGGGTGAAAATCCTTGGAACAGGTTGGAGTCTATCAAGAGGGAGGTGGGTAATGCATCACTTCTAACTGCTCTGTCGCGAGGGCGTAACCTTTTTGGCTATAGCCCTTACCCCGAAAAGGTGATTGAGGGTTTTAATAGCAATGCCGTTAAGTCGGGTATAAGCATTATGCGTATTTTCGATTGCCTTAACGATACCGAGAATATAAAATCGACAATTAAGTACGTGAAGGAAGCAGGTGGAATGGCCGATTGTGCCGTTTGCTACACCATCGACCCCAAGATGCCAGAGAAGGAGGATCTTCGATCTAAACTAATGATAAAGGATCTCCCCGAGAAAATTTTTGATGTCGATTACTTCGTATCCAAGGCCAAGGAGTTGGAGGCTATGGGCGCCGATATGATCACCATTAAGGATATGGCTGGCTTGGCTTCTCCGCTCGAGACTGCCAAAATCATTTCGAGGCTTAAGGAAACCCTAACAATTCCTATCGATTTTCATACCCACTGTACCCCCGGCTATGGGTTAGCCTCAAACTTTATGGCTATTGTAAGCGGTGCCGATATTGTTGACACCAACCTTCTGTTTTTCTCCGGAGGAAGCGCAGGCCCTTCGTATGAACTAGTTTATCTCTTCTGTAAAAAGTTGGGAATTACGGTTGATGGTAACGTGGAGATAATTGCACAGCTAAACCGAATGCTTAAGGAGATAAGGGTAAACAGTTTGGCCGAGGTCGATAGCTACAAGCAAATTCCAATAGACTTTGACATTGCTAACGACACCTTGCCCGAATCCGTGGATACACTGTTTGCCGACGCCGTTCGCTTTGCCCAGGAGGGCAATGAGGAGAAACTGCTTGGGGTATGCCACGCCATTGAGCATCACTTCAATTTCCCAGCACCCGACGAGAGGGTTAAGAATGCTGAGATCCCTGGGGGGATGTACACCAATATGCTATCGCAGCTAAAAACCCTAGGGCTCGACCATCTGCTAAATAGAGTACTCGAGGTGGTTCCTGTGGTACGCCTCGATGCGGGCTGTCCACCGCTGGTAACCCCATCGAGCCAAATAGTAGGTGCCCAAGCGGTAAACTGTGTGCTCGATGAGAGCGCAGGTAAACCATTCTACTCCAATATTTCCAATCAGTTCTTCAATCTGGTTAAGGGCGAGTATGGACAAACTCCAATAGCCATTGCTCCAGAGTTTCGTAAAAAGATTTGTGGATTTAGTGAGGAATCGCCCTACGATTTAAATAAGTATAAGTCGCCAGAAAACCCTGTTCTAAAAGAGTTTGGAAGTGTTAAGTTAGCTAAGGATGAGAAGGAGTATCTGCTGCTAGAGCTCTTCCCTGCGGTGGCAAAGGATTTTCTTTACAAGCAGCGACAGGCCGAGCATGAACTCCGCAGACAAAAGCGTAGGGTTGAAAAAGCTGAGGCTCGTAGTAAGATGAAGTTCAATGGTAAACTGTTGATTCGCGACCTTACCTTACGCGATGGGCAGCAATCTATGCTGGCCACCCGTATGACAATCGATCAGGTGGAGCGAACTCTTCCGTTTTACAAAATGGCCGGATTCTTCGCCATGGAGGTATGGGGAGGTGCAGTTCCCGACAGCGTTATGCGCTATCTCAACGAGGATCCGTGGTATAGGCTTAGGGTAATAAAGGATTCCATTGGAAGTTCCAGCAAGCTAACGGCCCTGTCGCGTGGACGGAACCTATTCGGTTACGATCCCTATCCCGAAACGGTGATAGAAGGGTTTAACCGCGTTTCGGTGAAGGGTGGCATAGGCATTATGCGCATTTTCGATTGCCTTAACGACCTTACCAATATGGCGAGCACTATTCAGTACGTTAAGGAAAATGGTGGGATGGCCGATTGTGCCGTTTGCTACACCGTGAACCCCAAATTCACTGCTAAGCAGAAGGCTATTGCATTTATCAAGCGAAAAAAAATGCCCACCGATGTTTTCAGCATCGATTACTTTGTGGCCAAAGCAAAGGAGCTGGAAGCTATGGGCGCCGATATGATCACCATTAAGGATATGGCTGGACTAATTACACCCGACGAGTCGGGTGAACTAATTCGCAGGTTGAAGGCGGAAGTGAAGCTGCCCATCGATTTTCATACCCATTGCACTCCTGGTTACGGGTTGGCCTCAACGCTTATGGCCATTGTGAATGGGGTTGATATTGTCGATACATCTATACTAAACCTTGCCGGAGGGCCAGCAGCACCAGCATTTGAGATTGTGCAGCTGTTTGCCGATAAGTTGGGTCTCGACACTGGGGTTAATCTCGATGCTGTGGTGAAAATTAATGAGGAGTTGAAAACCATACGCAAGGAGCTCGTAGAGTTCGATTCGTACAAGCAGTTCCCCATCGATTTTGATATCACTGCCGATGATCTGCCAACTGATGTTGAAAAGCTGTTTGATGATGCCATCGTCTACGCCAAGGCAAACCGAACCGACGAGCTGCTTGAAACCACCTTGGCAATTGAGGCTTGGTTTAACCTTGTGGCTCCCGATAGCCGTGTACGCGATGCCGAAATTCCCGGTGGTATGTACACCAATATGCTAGCTCAGCTTAGGCAGATGAAGATGGACGAGCTGCTACCCAAGGTGCTCGAAACAGTTCCGCTTGTCCGCATCGATGCAGGATGCCCACCGTTGGTTACCCCAACTAGCCAAATTGTAGGTGCTCAAGCGGTGAATTGCGTAGTGTCGCAGAACAAGGGCGAGGATATGTACTCAAATCTTTCCACACAGTTTAAAAATCTTGTAAAGGGGCTTTACGGAAAAACGCCTATAGCCATCGATCCTGAATTTAGGGAGAAGATTTGTGAGGTACGGGATGAACTCCCCTTTGACTCGAGCAGCTACAAACCACAGGATAATCCAGTAATTCTTGAGGATTTTGGAGGCATTAAGTTGGCGGCAACCGAAGAGGAGGAGCTGTTGTTGGAGCTGTTCCCCAACGTGGCGCGTAACTTCCTTACCAATCGTAAGGAGACTGAGGTGGCTGAGTTAAAGCGACAAATTGAATTCGAACTTAACGCACACTCGGAGGAGAAGCGTAAGGAGTTTCTCAACCTAAGCGACGAGGAGAAGGCTGCTCGAATTCTGGATGGGCTTATGCATAATAATCTCGATCTATAGTCTATAGTCTTAATAAATTTAGATAGACCCATCCATTTTAGGGTGGGTCTTTTTTTTATTTCGGCTAAACATAAACCTTTTGATATCAGCCAAATCAAAAATAATAATGTAAATTTATTGCGCTAAAAAGAATATATTATTATGAAAAAGGAAAATACAAAAAAAGGCTTCGGTCGTAGAGATTTTTTTAAGATGCTAACCGTGGGAGGTATAGGCGCAGCAATGCTCCCCACCGCATCGCGCTTAGGGTTTGCCAGCACTCCTAAATCATCGGAAAAACCTAAAACTAATGTTGATGAAGCTTTAGCCTATCCTAGAGTGGAAAGTTCAATGCCGGGAAAGTATCCTGCCAAGGTGGTAAAGGTTGTTGACGAAACTTCTTACACCGACAGAAAGGTAAATATGGATGCTGCCTACAAGATGATAGCCGAAGGGATGGTTGCTCTTACAGGTGCAGCAACTCTCAGCGAGGCGTGGTTGCAATTTGTTCAACCCGGCGAACGAATAGGGTTAAAACTTAATCCCATCGGCGGTACTCTGCTGTCCACATCGCATGAGGTGGTTGAGTCCGTTATTGAGCAGTTAAAGGAAGCAGGTATTTCTTCCAACGATATTATTATTTGGGACAGAAGGGAGTTTCAGCTGCATGAAGCTGGTTTTACCCCCGAAAGATACCCGGGCATAAAGATAGCAGGCACCGAGTGTAAAGATGCTGAGGGCTCTTTCTACGATTCTGAAGGCAAGCTCTATAGCGAGTCCCGAATCGATAAGGATTGGTACTATTGGGCCGAGGCCGAGATGGAGTACGATGCCTACACATTGCCATACATGGTGAACTCTGGCGAGTATTCCTACTTCACCAAAATACTTACCCAGGAGGTGGACAAGGTGATCAACATACCAATTCTTAAAAATGCTGGTGCCACGGTAACCCTATGCCTAAAGAATTTGGGCTTTGGGGTTATATCAAACACATCGCGGTTGCATAAGGACTTGTGGAACGAGACCATTGCCCAGGTGTGTGCTTTCCCTCCCGTACGCGATAAGGTTGTGCTAAACATTGCCGATGGAATTCTTGGATGCTACCAGGGTGGCCCAGGAGCCAATCCTCAATTTATCCTGCCCTACCACACCATACTGCTTGGTACAGATGCAGTGGCGGTCGATAGGGTTGGCTACGATATCGTTATTGATAAGCGTATCGAAAAGGGAGTTCAGCAGCAGGATACCGAAGCTGGAAAAACTTTCATGCGGATGGCCAAAGGCTATGGGTTGGGTGAGAGTGAAATTGAAAAAATTGATTTACAAACCTTAAACTTGACTTAGCATGTTAAGACCTTTTATGCTGTGTGCCTTTTTATCTTTTTTTCAGATGTTGACTTCTGCTCAGGATGCAGAAAAGTTAAGGTTAACCAGCAACGATCTTGAGGGAATGGAGGAGACGAGGTTCTCAGTATTCTCCGAAAATTCCTTGTGGGGCTATATCAATGGAGGGGCCGATATCTACCTTGAGTATGGATTTAAAGAGTTGGTAGCCCAAAACCTCGAGTGGCAGTCGGAGCCGTTTAAGGTTGAAGTGTATATTATGGATAACCCAATGGCAGCCTTTGGTATTTTTACCGTTTCACGCTTCTCATGCGAGGCAACGGGTAGGGTGAGCGAGTGGGACTGCGTAAATCCCTATCAGGTGCAGGTGGCGCACGGCAGCATGTATATTTCGGTTGTCGCTTATACTGGCACGGAAAAAAGTATGCAGCTGGCAACTCAAATAGCTAAAATGTTGGTTGAGAAATCTCATGCTAAACCCATAGCACTACCAGAATTCTTGCTTACCAGCGATGTCAATTTTGTGCTACCCAGTGTTAAGTATATTACCGGACCACTAGCAATACAAAATGCGTATGCTACATTGGAGTTGCCATTTCATGGGCATGAAGGCTACAAGCTGTGGTTAGCGCCATATTCTTTTAAAGGCAACAAGTACGATATGTTGGTGGCCTACTTTAAGAACAATGCAGAGTGTGATGCCGTAAATCAACAAATTGTTAAGAACGATGGTTTTTATACCATTGTAAGTGGCGAAAAGCTTCTGATTGCGGTTGGTGAAGGTGTCGAAGAGGATAAAGGCCACATTAAGATGCTTAAGGAATTGCAAAGCAAGCTGTAATAAAAAAGGAGGCCCAACCAAAGCCTCCTTTTCCCAAAAACACGAAAAATGTTCAACCAAAAAATGAAAAAACTATGCATTTTCGAAAGTAATTGAAAATGCAAATTGCGTTTGCAAGTTACACCTTTTTTTATAATCAGCCACTTTTTTAAGAAGTAAAAATATTTTCTCAGTTTTGATTATGGGTAACGGTTTCGTGTTGCGTACAGTGCGGGATTCGGAGCAGAGGCTAAATCACACATAAATACTGCTGCGTGCCGACCCGTTTGCCTAACCCATTCAGCCCAATTTGGTTACACCCCTTGTTACCTGCCGTATTTTTTATTTATGTCTAAATATTTGCATTTATGATAATTCTAGTTTATATTTGCAAAAACAACTAATCTAGTTTTATGACTAATTGGAATGATAAAGTTAAACGACTTTTAAAGTCCGAACTTATTAAAAGAGGGATTTCTAACTCTGATTTAGTCATATTATTAAGTAATATTGGAGTTCAGGAAACAAAAGCTAGTATTGATAGCAAGATTAGTCGTGGAACTTTTAGTGCTTGTTTTTTTCTTCAATGTCTTACAGTAATTGGGTGTAACAAAATTGAGATTGAAGAGTACGAGAAAAATATACCTATAGCTGCTGAACCAAGTTTAGAATATAACACCGTAAACAATGGAAAATAATACAATCAAATTCATAGACTTGTTTGCTGGTCTTGGTGGTATAAGATTAGGATTTGAGAATGCAATTAAATCCATCGGATTGAATTCAGAATGTGTAATGACTTCTGAAATTAAACCCTATGCAATTAAAGTTTTGAAAAAGAATTTTTCTCATAATCTACTTGTTGGTGATATATTTAAAGTACATAGTTCTGAAATTCCTGATTTTGACTTTCTATTAGCTGGATTTCCTTGTCAACCATTTAGTGCAGGTGGCAAAAGACAAGGTTTTTTAGATACTAGAGGCACTTTATTTTTTGAAATCGAACGAATAATTCAACATAAAAAGCCCTTTGGTTTTATTCTCGAAAATGTTGAAGGCCTTATAAAACACGATATTGAGAATAAGTCTGATGATATTGGAAAAACACTTAAAACAATTTTATATAAACTTGAAAATGAGTTAGGTTATAATGTAAGTTGGAAATTATTTGATTCATTAGAATTTGGTTTACCACAATCAAGAAAAAGAGTTTTTATTGTTGGAACAAAGAAACAAAAGATTGATTTATATGGACATAAACCTTTCTTCAAAAATTTATCCTCAATTTTAGAGAAAGGTCTAGAGCCTATTAGTTCAGAATTTGTAGATAAACTCTTGTCTCATTACAATATTTGTGATTTGTATGGAAAGTCCATTAAAGATAAACGAGGTGGAGCTAACAATATTCATAGTTGGGACATTGAGTTAAAAGGTAATGTGACAAATGAACAACGTGTTTTACTGAATAAACTTTTTAAAGAAAGACGAAAAAAACAATGGGCAACTGAAATTGGTATTGAATGGATGGATGGAATGCCTTTAACTTTAGACCAAATTAACACCTTCTTTAAAGTTGATAAATCAATACTATACGAGATGTTACAAGACCTTACTGAAAAAGGTTATTTGAGATTAGAGCATCCAAAACAATTAGTTAAAGAACCTACGCTTGATGGTGTTAGAACTTATAGAGAATACGATACTTCAAAACCAAAGGGCTATAATATTGTAACGGGTAAACTTAGTTTTGAAATAAATAAAGTTCTTAATCCTGATGATATTGCACCAACCCTAGTTGCAACTGATGTTTCAAGGCTTGCAGTTCCAGATGGGAAAGGGTTAAGAAGGCTAACAATTCGAGAAGGATTAAGACTTTTTGGTTATCCTGAAACTTATGAGATTCCGAAAACAGTTAAGGAATACGATGCATTCGATTTATTAGGAAATACTGTTGCAATTCCCGTGGTTGAGTTCGTTTCAAAAAGAATTTTGGAAGCAATTCAAGTTAAAAAGGAAACCTATTTAACTGAAAGTTCAATACCTGTATGCTCCTTGTAATTTTTCAGTACATTCTTCAGCCAATGAGCATTTGAGTGTCTTGTTTGAGGGTATTGGTATCTAGTTTCATTTAAGGCTGAAAGAAATTCTTCTTTTGATGAAAATGGTTTGAATTTTACTCTGTCTGAGTACCAAATAGCTGGTCTAATATTGTAAATGACGCTTTTCTTTTCTTGAACTTTAAGAGGATATGTACTACTAGGACAAGCTAATTCCCATATTTTTTTTAGCCAAACATTCATTATGGTTATTTCACTTCCAATCATTTTGTATGCTAAAATCAAATAGTCTGAATCAATTCTATATGAATCAACTAGAAGTGAATTTGAATATGAATCAAAATTTGCTAAATCAAACCCGGGACCTCTATCCCAATCAAATGACTTGACTTCTAAAAGTCCTATTTTTTTGTTTTCAATATCTAGATGAAAATCAGGGAACGTTTGAGAGTTTGTATTTTCCTCAAATTCAATACTTTCAGAAATCATCCAAGCTTTAAGCCATTCTTGCAATAAATTTCCTACAGTATCTTTAGTGCTAATTGATATTTTTAAGTCTTTAAGGGTGAAATTAATCACTCCTTTTTCTCCAATTATCTTATAATCATTTACAAGTTTTTTGTATAACCCTTCTCCTGATACTTTCATAAGTTTTATTCAAAGATTAAGTTGTAAAGATATTCATTATTCTTCACGAATTATCAGTCTGTGATTTTTTCTAATATGGCAGGTAACTAGTGCATAGGATTGCTTATAACCTTTTTAGAGCACAACCGTATTATTACTACATTACAGTATTCCGGAAAGTTTTCCTATTTTTATCTATGGCAAAATTTTACGTAACGTTACTTGCCCTCCTACTTTTGAGTGTCCAATCGGCACTCACAATTGATCTGGGCAGGCAGCCGTATAAAAATTTTACACATCGCGATTATTTGGGGCATCATCAGAACTGGGCTGTTGTTCAGGACAACCGCGGGTTTATTTACGTGGCCAATAATAATGGTGTTCTAGAGTACGATGGAAACAGCTGGAGGGTTATCTCAATCAATGGCTTGGTTACAAGGTGTCTTGATGTTGACGCATTTGGTAGGATTTGGGTTGGCGCGCAGGACAATTTCGGATACCTTACCCCCGATTCATCAGGCACACTCACCTTTCATTCGCTCAAATATTTAGTTGAGGAAACGTGCGCTTCGATTGGTTTGGTAAGACAGGTTTATGCTACTTCGCAAGGCGTGTTCTTTAGTACACATTCATGCATTATAAAAGTGGTAGGGAATGAGGTGTCGATATTTTTCCCTAACACATTATTCCACAGAACATACAGCGTTTTTGATCGAGTTTTCTCGGTGCAACCCGAGGTTGGGCTAACCATGGTTAGAGGCGACACTATGGAGCTTGTGCCTGCCGGAGAGCATTTTGCTAACTCTCGAATTTATGCCATGGTTCCCTACGATGAGAGAAATATTCTGGTTGCAACCCAATCCGAGGGGATGTTTTTGTACGATGTAACCTATATCGACGATCCTCTGAAGCATGATGCATCAAACTTTCTAGTACCCTTCAAAACCAATAACGATAAGTTTTTTGTTGATAATTGGGTGTACTGGGGCGAGGCATTGGGCAATGGTCGATTTGCCTTTGCCACCTACAGGGGAGGTGCTGTAGTAATTGATGCAAAGGGAGAGATTATTCAGCGTATTGGGAAATCCGAAGGTATTCAAGATGAAACGGTGTGGCACTTGGCTGCCGACAATCAGGATAATATTTGGCTTGCGCTCAATAATGGGGTTTCATTCACGGCAGTTAAATCCCCAATTACATCGTGGAACGAAAGTAATGCTCCACAGGGAGTGCTCCAGTCGTTAAAGAGGGTTGGCAACCAACTTTATGCAACCTCAAATGCAGGCGTTTTTATTTTTGATCAAGGTGCCTTTCGTCGGGTTCAAGGTGTTTTGGACCTATCATGGGATATTGTCCCTGTGGTTTCATCCGACGGCAGACAGTCCACTCTGGTTGCAACTGGTAGTGGTGTGTACTCTGTACAAGGCGATAGAGCTCAGCTAATCGATAATGGTGAAATTCCAACTTTCGCCATATACCAATCGAAGCACAGTAAGGATATTCTTTATCTTGGCCTTTACGATGGCCTTGGGGTAGCAGAGTACAGGCGAGGCCGGTGGGTGTATATTGGAAAGTTTGATGGCGTTACAGGTAGGATATGGAGAGTTGAAGAGGACGTTAAGGGGAATGTTTGGTTTGTACATAGGTATGAGGGTGTTGTGAGGGGTAGGATTGATAACCCTTTAACCCTTAAATTCAATGATTTTGAACTCTACAATAACATTCCTTATAACCCACCTTTTGATGAGGATACGCGTTTAATGAGTTTAGATGAAAAATTGTTGCTCTCTGCACCTACTGGTCTGTACAGTTTCGATGAGTTTGAAAACAACTTTAGACCCGATTCATTGCTCGGGGGCGAGTATGCCGCTGGAGGTAGAGGGGTTAAGCTATTCACCGCCGATAAGTTTGGATACATTTGGTTCGAGACGTACATTAATTCACACGTGCGGAGTATTACCCGGGCAAAGATATTGGATGAGGGAACAGCAATAATTCTATCAGCAGAGCTCAACGAAATCCCTCAGATGTTATTCTCCTCTGTTGATACTGATGACGATGGTATTACCTGGATAGCCGGTTCAGATGGATTATATCGATTCGACCCCTCAGCAAGCATGAGGGGCATTAGAGCACCACGAACATTAATTCGTAAAGTAATTCTGGGCAATAATACTCTGTATGGCGGAGCATTTCCAAAGTTATGCCCCGATGGCTTTTATAGCTGTATCGATGATTTACAAAGTGAAGATCAGATACCCCATATACCCTTTGACTCAAATAGCATCGCGCTCCACTTTTCGTCACCAATGTTTGGGCAAGAGGGGAAGATGCAATACTCGCACATGCTCGAGGGGTTCGATTCCCACTGGTCACCATGGAGTTCCATCGACTATAAGGAGTATACAAATTTGCCCCACGGGCAATATACTTTCAAGGTTAAATCGATGAGTTTGTATGAGGTTGAGAGCCCTGTGGTGTTGTATTCATTTGTTATTGCTCGCCCTTGGTACAAGCATCCTCTGATGTACCTGTTATATATCCTTTTGGTGATTTTAATCGTAGCCATTTCGGTGGGAATTAAAACCAAGATGCTAAAGCTGTCGAACCAACGACTACAGGCACTGGTAGACGAGCGAACCCGTGAGATACTTCTGCAGCAGAAGAATATTGTTCTGAAGAATGAGGAACTCATGCTTCAGAAGGAAGAGATTGAGTCGCAGCGAGACGAGCTTGATCACCGCAACAAGCAAACTAAAGCAAGTATAGAGTATGCACAAACAATTCAGCAAGCCATTCTTCCAACTTTTGATTTGTTAAGTTCTTACTTTCATTGCTTCGTATTGTTTAGGCCTAAGGATGTTGTGTCGGGCGATTTTTATTGGTTCACTCAAGTGACCAATCCCGACGGTACACAAAAACAATTTGTTGCAGTTGTTGATTGTACTGGCCACGGAGTGCCTGGTGCTTTTATGAGTATGATTGGTAACAGGATGCTTAGCGAAATTGTGAATGAGCGAAGGATTTATAATCCTGCCACAATTCTGACCACCTTAAGCGATATGCTCAATAAGGTTCTTAAGCAGAATGCGAATGATAGCTTTGATGGAATGGATGTGAGCCTCTGCTCCATTGAGCAAATAACCAAGGAACGTTACCTGGTTACTTTTGCAGGAGCCAATAGGCCGCTAGCCTACCATCGACAAGGGGCGGCTAGCATAAGTGTAATAAGGGGCAACAGGAAGTCAATTGGCGGTATACTACCTAATATCGATGCCTCTTTTGAGAATCACCTAGTTGACTTGGTAGCCGGTGATACTCTTTTCCTTTTCACCGATGGGTTTGGCGATCAGAATAACAAGTTTGGCAAAAAGTTTACAACGCCCAAGTTGTACAGCTTACTAATGGCTTACATCAACGAGCCAATGAGTAGCATTGGCGTTGCCTTGGAGTCTGCGCTTGACGCGCACCGTGGCTCAGTTTCGCAACGTGATGATATTACCGTGGTAGGGTTACGCTTAAAGTAAAGCGTTCTCGATAGTTGGTAAAACCAAAAACGCACAGCTAAAAGCTGTGCGTTTTTGGTTTTCATCAGGTTATGTTTACGCCTGATACTCTTTCACTATTTCTAACCCACGCTTAATCGCCTCAATATTCATTGGGATTAGGTGATGGTGCCTCTCGGGTAGCGATTTCTCAAGACCCTTTTCAACATTCTCCATCTTTACAATGGGCTTAAGCTTAAGGAAAGCACCCAGAACAATCATGTTGAATGTTTTAGCGCTTTGCATTTTGGTAGCCTCTTCGGCAGCCTCAACCCTGTATATCTTGATGTCCTTGCGCTCAGGATGACGGGTTATCCCATTGGGATCGTAAATAAGTACTCCACCGGGCTTAACCGATTTCTCAAACTTATCGAGCGACTGCTGGTTTAGGATAATGGCAGTGTCGAACTCCTGTAGAATGGGCGAACTAATCCGATTGTCGCTTAGTATCACCGTTACGTTTGCTGTTCCTCCACGCATTTCAGGCCCGTACGAGGGCATCCATGAAACTTCTTGGTCTTGCATAATTCCAGAGTAAGCAAGGATTTTTCCCATCGATAGTACACCTTGTCCTCCAAAACCGGCTATTATTATTTCTTCAGTCATAGTTTCAAAATTTTTAGTTGCTTATTAACCTTTCAAATCGCCTAGAGGATAGTAGGGGAACATATTCTCAACCATCCACTCGTTTGATTTTACGGGGTTGAGTTTCCATCCCGAGCTACAGGTCGAAACCACCTCAACGAACTGAGTTCCTTTCTTTTCCCCAATGTTTTGGAAAGCCTTAAGGATTGCCTTTTTGCATTTGCGCACCGCTGCAGGTGTGTGAACCGCCTGGCGGGTTACGTACTCTGTGCCAGGTATCTGGGCAATAAGTTCGGTAATTCTTAAGGGCTGGCCTGTCATTTTTACATCGCGTCCATAGGGTGAGGTTGATGTTGGCATCCCCTCAAGGGTTGTGGGAGCCATCTGGCCACCAGTCATACCGTAAATACCATTGTTGATAAATATAACCACGATATTTTCGCCACGGTTGCAGGCGTGAATAATTTCAGCTGTACCAATGGAGGCTAGGTCGCCGTCGCCCTGATAGGTGAAAACGTACTTCTCTGGTTTAAGCCTAGCAATGGCAGTGGCAACGGCAGGTGCTCTGCCGTGAGCGGCCTCGTGCCAATCAACACTTAGGTAGTTGTAGGCTAGCACGGAGCATCCTACAGGCGAAACCGCAATGGTTTGCTCCTGGATGTCCATCTCCTCAATAACCTCGGCAATCAATTTATGAACTACACCATGGCTGCAGCCAGGGCAGTAGTGCATAACCTTGTCGGTTAGTATACTCGACTTTTTGTATACCAGGTTTTCTGGCTTGATAATATCTTTTACGTCCATGACTACTTCGCTTTAATGATTTTTTCTTCAAGTGCAGTAACTACCTCGTTAGGAGTGGGGATCATTCCACCCAAACGGCCGTAGTGCTCAACGGGTACTTTGCCATTTACGGCAAGGCGAACGTCCTCAACCATTTGGCCAGCGCTCATCTCAACAGCAAGGAATCCCTTCACACGGTTTGCCATCTCCTGAATAACCTTGGTGGGGTAGGGGAATAGGGTGATAGGACGAAGTAGTCCAACCTTAATTCCTTTTTCACGAGCAATGGTTACCGCCTTTTGGCTAATTCGGCTCGACGATCCGTAGGCAACGATAATGTAATCAGCGTCGTCGCAATCAATGGCTTCGTAGCGTACCTCATTTTCCTTAATGGTATTGTACTTGGCAATAAGCTTATGGTTAAACTGCTCCTGGCGGCCGCTGTCTAGTTCTAACGATGTGATTACGTTGTAGTCACGATCGGCCGATTTACCTGTAGTTGCCCACGTACCATGCATTTTCTTAATCTCCTCGTCGGTCCAACGGGGTTTGTAGTCGCTAAGCTTAACCTTCTCCATCATCTGGCCAATAACACCATCGGTCAGGATCATTACGGGGTTGCGGTATTTGAATCCAAGCTCAAACCCAAGCTCAACAAAGTCGTTCATTTCCTGAACCGATGCTGGAGCAAGCACAATTAGGTGATAATCGCCGTGTCCACCCCCTTTTACTGACTGGAAGTAGTCGCTCTGTGCAGGTTGTATAGTACCTAGCCCGGGGCCTCCCCTAACTACGTTTACAACCAAGCAGGGTAGCTCTGCCCCTGCAATGTAGGTTAAACCTTCCTGCTTTAGGCTGATACCGGGGCTCGACGATGAGGTCATAACCTTCTTGCCGCATCCTGCACCACCGTATACCATATTGATTGCTGCCACTTCGCTCTCGGCCTGTAGAACTACCATTCCGGTTTCTTCCCAGGGCTTACGGAGCATTAGGGTCTCCATAACTTCTGACTGAGGGGTAATGGGGTAGCCAAAGTATCCATCGCATCCGCAACGGATAGCTGCCTCGGCAATCACTTCATTCCCTTTCATTAGTCTGTATTCTGCCATCTTAAGAAATATTTTTAGTTATTAACACTGTTAGCAGGCTAGGCTTAGGCTTCAACCTTAACCTTGTAAACCTCAATAACGCTATCGGGACAAACAAGCCCACAATTTGCGCAACCTATGCAAGCATCGGGGTTGGCCATGTATGCATAGTTATATCCTTTCCCGTTTACCTCACGGGCTAGCGCCAGCACGCTGGTGGGACATGCCACAACGCAAAGGTTGCATCCCTTGCATTTCTCCACATCCACCTGAACTGCTCCTTTAATTTTTGCCATATTCGTATTGTGTTTAGGTATGATTACTTATGCGTAATTATGATGATTGTAGCTTTAAAAAGTTTATTCTACGATTATGCCGGGTGGTTCTCGTGAAACATCTTTAGCCTATGCTCCAGGTCGGCAAACTGGCTCTCGTGGGTTTGCGACACGCAAGCCCTTAGCCCCTCTGTGCGCTCGCTGCCGGTTATGGCCAGCGAAATGGCGCTAATGCCATAGTACACTAGCTCTTCGATAAGCTCTTCGCCTGTTAGGCCTGGGTACGAGATGGTGAAGTAAAAACCATCGGCAAGGGGCTTGTCTTCGTCCATATCGTATACAATCTTAAACCCATTATCGGTGAAATGTTTCTTCATTGTTCGAGCTCTTTCACCATATGTTCGCACGGCCTCCACAAAGTTAAACTCACCATCGTTGGCAGCCTTAAGCATAGCCGCAAGGCCGTACTGAGCCGAGTGCGATGTTCCAGACGATAAGGAGTATACGGCGCCATAAATCATGGCGTAGCCAAACTCGTCGGACGAGAAGAATCGTTTCAAGTCGGGGTACCTGCGGCTAAAAAGTTTGTTGCTGATTACCATGCTTCCTATGCGTTGTCCGGCATAGCTAAATGCCTTAGAGCTGGAGATAAGCATGAGCCAGTTGTCGGTGTAGTTGGCCACGGTATCTTGGTATGGTGGTACTCCTGGTTTCGATAGATCCTTGCGGAAATCCATAGCAAAGTATGCCAAATCCTCAATAACAACAGTGTCGTACTGAGTGGCCAATTTACCAATGGTTTCGAGTTCTTTCTCGGTAAAGCAAATCCACGAGGGGTTGTTTGGGTTTGAGTAAAGGATTGTGCTAATGTTGCCCTTTTTAAGGTAACTCTCGAGTTTCTCCTTAAGCTTGTCGCCTCTGTAGTTGTACACATCAAATGTTTCGTGCTTCATCCCAAGCACTTTGAGCTGCTGCTTTTGAACTGGGAATCCGGGATCGATGAATAGGACGGTATCCTTTTGGGCATTGCACCTATTCGCAATAAGGAATGCGGCCATTCCCCCTTGCATCGAACCCACGGTGGGGATGCAGCACTTCTCGTCAACATCAATGTTGATGAAGTTTTTTACAAATCGCGAGATCTCCTTCTTTAGCGCTGGTACTCCGTCAATCATTGGGTATAGCTGGGCAACACCATTGCGAAGCGCTTCAATCTCGGCCTCAACACCTACCTTGGCGGGCTCAAGACCTGGAACGCCCATCTCCATTCTGATGTATTTTTGGCCTGTGGCTTTTTCTATCTCATTTACCAGCTTTACAATCTCTCTTATGGTGGCTTTGCCAACGCTGGGCAGCCCAGACTCCTTAATCTTTTGCTTTACAATCTCGTATGGTATGGGTGTGTTCATTGCCTTTTGTATTTGTTATTCCGTTGTTATTCTTACTATTATGGTTGTGTTAAGCCAAAATTATCGTTACGGTTTTCCTGCAATAATTCAAAAGACAATTTTATGAAAGATTTCTATAAATTAAAAGCATTTTAATGCTATTTAATAACAGATTGTTACCTTTTAGGTAAATTTAGAATGATTTTAAGGAGAAATGACGGTATTTAGTAACAAATGGTATTTTTTTCGGTGGGTCAAAATGGAGTTTAGTACAATGGTTTGACGAAAAAACAAAGGCTATTCATAGTTTGAATAGCCTTTGTTTTGAGTTGTTATGCAAAAAGCCTTTTTAATTCCTCGGCCCAGCTTGCTATGCGCTGGTCGGTTAGGTCTGGCTCAAAATCTTCGTCAATGGGCAGGCCAATGAACTGATTGTCGATAACTGCCTCCGAATCGGTGAAGTTGTACTGCGAGGTGGGGACTTGTCCAACAATTTTGGCTCCCTTGGCAAGCATTATGTTAGCGATAACGCCCATAGCATCAACAAAGTTTGCTGCGTAGGTCACCGAGTCGCCCAACCCGAAAAGGGCAAAGGTTTTTCCTGCGTAGTTTATTTTCTCAATTTCTGGACGGAAAAGATCCCAGTCCTCCTTGGTGCGATCAGCATCCCATGTCTCTTTGCCAATGGTTGAGCAACCTAGGATAAGGTTTTCGTATTTGTCTAAATCGCTTGCCTTGCTACTTTTAATAGGTATAAGGTCGGCATTGTCTTGGCCAAAGGCCTGCTGAAGCCTTTGGGCTACATTCTCGGTTTTACCTCCTGTGGGGCCGTAAAAAATTCCAACTTTCTTTTTCATATTCAATGTTTTTATGTAGTTCGTTTATTTAGCTTACTTAATCCAGAGCCTTACAAATATACTAAATTTGTGAAGATTAAACATTGGTTTGCTTCAACATTGTGTACTGGAATTGGCTAACCGTCTAGCTCAAAGCGAGCTAGTTTTCTATAGGTCCAGTTCGGAACAATCGAGACAATGACTCCGATACTTCTTGGTGCACCCATTCCCAACGCATACAAATTAGGATGATGAGTATAATTACTGTTCCCAGCAGAAAGAGCTCCGTTGCTGTACGGTTTTTAAACCAGTTTACTAGCGTCTTCATCTATTTGATGTGTTTTAACTACTACCTATTTACTACGTAGTGCCGCTACCGAGAGCAGTACCCCAAGCACAATGCCTAGGAAAGCTGCAAACAGCACCCTAAAATCGGCAGGGAGGAGAAAGGTAACTGTATGGGCAGGTATCCAGAAGAAAGGGATGGTTTTTTTGAAAACGAAATCCCACTGCACCCTCCAGTTTAGGCCGGCCATAATTTGTCCCATTTGTATTGGGCGGAATAGCCCAGCTACAGTTCCCCCGTTATTCGCAATGTGCGTGTCGGTAATTTTATGTAGCGTCATCATCACCGGAGCGTAAATAAGGTTAAGCGCCGAGCTGATGCAGAATGCAACAAGCACTTTGCCCATAGTAAAATCCCCATCAAGCAATGCCCTTGCGTTCTCAATACCCATGTAGTTGAGGAACGTCACGGTGCCGCTATTAAATATTATAAACGCCATATTGATGGTTAACCCTAAAAATCCCCAAACAATGGCTCTGGGAATTATCCCAAAACCGGGCTGGTTGTAGTTGCCGGTTCTTATCCGTAGCCCTATCATCTCGCCAAAAGTTGCTAGAATGGCAAACTTTATAAAGCTCATCACCATTCCGTGTGAGGCATTAAAATCGACATACGCATTGTAAACCGATGGGAATATAAAGAAAGGGGCAAGCACTATCGCAACGAGCACAATTACCAGGATATCCTTTTTGTTCATCTTAGTACATTAAATGAGGTCTTTACTACTTTTCAATCCTTATCCTTGCATCTACCGCAACCACTCTGTCCTTGCGGCCAAGTAGTGGGTTTAGATCCATCTCGAAAATCTCTGGAGCAATGGTTACCAGCGCCGATACTCGGGTTACGATCTCGGCCAGGTGCTGCTCGTTAACGGGCTCCTGCCCACGAACACCCTGTAAAATCTTGTAACTTTTTAGGCGATGAATTAGGTCGAGCGCCTCGCTCTGGGCAATAGGGGTAATTCCTGCATTTACATCCTTTAGCACCTCGATGAAAATGCCACCAAGCCCGCAAAGCACCATGTGCCCAAACTTATCCTCGCGCTTGGCGCCAACAAATAGTTCAACCCCGCTAAGCATTGGCTGTATAAGGATAGCTGTGGTGTCCTTAATCTTAATCATCCTTTCGAATTCGTTCGCAACAGCCTCGGGGGTTTTAACGTTAAGTGCCACGCCACCCACATCGGACTTGTGCACGGGGCCAACCACCTTCATCACCACGGGGTAGCCAAGATCAGACGCAGCTTTTTTTGCATCTTCGGCCGATGTAACCACGGCCTCTCCAGCGCGGGTTATGCCTGCGGCATCGAGAAGCTGCTGTACCTTGTCGGGCATTAAGTAGCCGTTATCTGCACCATCAATAATGCTGCGAATGGTTTTCTCATCAACCTTTGGTGTTTCAATGTTTTCGGGCTGTGGGGCAGGGGTGTGGTATACCTTTGCCAGCGCATTGCCAAATACCACCTCGTCGGGGAAGTTTACCCGCCCCTTGGCAAGGAAATGCTCAATCTCGTCCTTTACGTTGATGATGGAGGGCAGTATGGGGTAGATGGGTTTCTTGCACTCGTTCATCTTCTCGTGAAGCAAATCGTACACATCGTAAACGGGGAAAAGCCCAGGGCTGCCAAAGATAACCGCCATGGCATCAACATTGTCGAAATCGTTCTCGCAGGCATCAATTATATGTCCAAGCTGTTCGGCAGTTCCGGTTGCAAGGAAGTCGATGGGGTTGGCAACCGATGAGCCGGGGAATAACTTCTCGAGAAGAGCATCGGCTTTAGGGCCACTTATTGGGGGAACCTCAAGCTTGTTGTTCGATAGGGAGTCGGTGAGCATAACGGCTGGGCCACCAGCGTGAGTTATAATGGCAACCCTTTTTCCGGTGAGCTCGGGGTGCATAAATATGCCAGCTACAGTAGCCAGTTCCTCCCTGCCGTTGCAGCGAACAATACCCGCTTTGCGGAAAAGGGCATCAACAGCCACATCGTTGCTTGCCAATGCTCCAGTATGCGAGCTCGCTGCGCGGCTACCAGCCTCCGAGCCACCACTCTTGATGGCCGCAATTTTGCACCCTTTGCTAATAAGCGACGAGGCGTGCTTTAGCAGCATTTGGGGTTTGTTAATACTCTCAACGTATAGCAGCTTTATGCGCGAGCTGGTGGCGGGGTCAAAGTTCTCGTCCATATCCTTAAGGATATCCTCAACGCCCATTTGAGCGCTATTGCCCACGCTGTACACCGATGCGAAGGTTAAACCTTTGGGCATACCTGCTTCCATTATGAACACAGCCGTTGCACCCGATCCTGAGATGAAATCGACACCCTTGGGGTCGAGTCTAGGTACTGGCGTGGTGAAAACGCCAGCGTAGTTCGAGTTCATTACGCCAATACAGTTAGGTCCAATTAGGCTACCATTTACAGAGGTTATTGTGTCTACAATCTCCTGCTCTAGCTTGGCCCCCTCCTCGCTCTCCTCGTGGAATCCAGCCGATAGGATTATGAATGCGCGAGTTTCCTTCTCCTCGGCAAGGGTTCGAACGGTTTGGGGACAGAATTTTGCTGCGATGGCAATGATGGCAAGATCTACGCTAGGTAGGCTCTCCACGTTCTTGTTGCAGGTGATTCCTTGCACCACATCGGCCTTGGGGTTAACCACGTAAAGATTACCTTTATAGTTATTATCTATAAGGTTTTTTAAAACTTTACCACCTGGTTTCTGGACATCATCCGATCCGCCAATAACCACTATGCTTTTGGGATCTGTAAGCTGCTTGGTAATCATATTGTAATGTATTTTAGCGTTTTATGTTTAGTTGTATTCGGCTTTTTTAATGTGGCTCAAAATTGGGAACAAACTTACGAAAAGTTTTTTCAAGCCTATACCTTCATTATAATGCTATAAAACTTCTTCGTTGGAAATTTGGTGTGAAACTATCGTTGTATATTTGCTGCAAATTTTTACTTATTTTTTAGAGGATGAACGTGATTGAGGGAATTCTGCAAAAGGATGGTTTAGCTCGCCAAGATATTATTCTGCTGCTGCAAGCTAATGCCGAAGAAAGGAATAAGCTTTACGCAAAGGCCGCAGAGGTGAAAGAGAAGTATGTTGGCCGCAAGGTTTATTTCCGTGGCCTTATCGAGATGTCGAACATATGCAGTAAGAACTGTTTTTACTGTGGCATAAGGGCGGGGAATTTCAATACTCACCGATATAACCTTTCCGATGATGAGGTGGTTGAGGCGGCAAGATACGCATGGGAAAATAAGTATGCCAGCTTGGCAATTCAAACGGGCGAAGTGTCGAACCGGGCTTTTACCGAACGGATATCGAACCTTTTAAATCGCATACATAGCGAGACCAATGGTGAGCTGGGCATAACCCTCTCTATGGGAGAGCAAACCGAGGAAACTTATAAGAAATGGTTCGAGTGTGGTGCATCAAGGTATTTGTTGCGTATCGAGTCGACCAATAGAGATTTGTATGCCAAGCTTCATCCAAACAACAAGGCTCACGATTTCGACAAAAGGGTTGAGTGCCTAAACGCCCTAAAGCGAGTTGGCTATCAGGTGGGAACAGGCGTTATGATTGGGCTACCGTTTCAAACCATCGAAAACCTTGCCGACGATTTGCTGTGGATACAGAAGATGGATATTGATATGGTGGGTATGGGGCCATACATTGAGCACCCCGATACTCCGCTATACAAGTTCAAGGATATGCTGCTGCCTATGGAGGAGCGTTTTAACCTTGCGCTTAAAATGATTGCTATTCTGAGAATATTGATGAAGGACATAAACATTGCAGCGCCCACTGCCCTTCAGGCCATCGATAAGCTGGGCCGCGAGAAGGGTATTAAGGTGGGCGCCAACGTGGTGATGCCCAACATAACCCCAGGGCTATATCGCAACGATTACAAGCTGTACGACAATAAGCCTTGCGTTGACGATGCCGTTGACGACTGTAAGAATTGCCTTGAAGCGCGTATTCAGCTAACTGGTGATACCATAGGCTATGGCGAACAGGGTAATTCCAAACATTACGCCAATAGGATGAGCAAAGGGTAGTGTTACCCCAGTTCACCGACCTATTTCCCAGTTTTACCGATTTTCTATTCCAAATACATTGTGGGTACGATATCTTTGTTCCGTAAACATTAAAAATTAATAGCTATGGAACGAATTGATCATCAAAAAAATCACTCACCCAATAATGTACGCGTAATTATTGGTATTGTATTCCTTACCCTTGGGGCTTTGCTCTTTGCCGATAGGCTCGATATTATTCCCTTTGCATGGAATAAGTATATTTTCACTTGGCAAAGTTTACTAATTGGCATAGGTCTAATTAGCTTGGCTAAGAATGAGTCTCGTGCCACTGGCATTGTGCTTATTTCCATTGGTGGCTTTTTCTTAACAGCTAAGATATTAGGTTTTCACTATCCCATTAGGTACTTCTTTTGGCCCACAGTATTTGTAGCCTTAGGTTTAATTATGATTTTCCAGAAGGGGGGGCATGTTCGCAACTCGAAGATGGGTTTCAGCAAGGGAACTACCGATATGGATATTATTGATGATGTAGCTATCTTTGGAGGTAGCGAGCAGAAGATCACCTCGAAGAATTTTAAGGGGGGTAAGGTTTCCAATATTTTTGGAGGAAGTACCTTCGATTTATCCGATGCCGAGCTAGCGCCAGGCCGTAATGTGCTCGATATGTTTTGCCTCTTTGGTGGGTCAAAAATTATTGTACCCGCAGGTTGGCGTGTAAAGATTGAAGTAACCGCCATATTTGGTGGGTACAACGATAAGCGCCGTATGCCCCCCAAAACCGACGAGGTGGTTGAGCGTGAGTTGGTTCTCCGAGGTGTTGTGATTTTTGGAGGAGGCGAGATTAAGTCGTACTAAGCATGATTCACCCCATACTAGGAAACAGATTTGGTAAAATTGCCTTTGCAGCATGGTGGATAGTTGTAGCAGCTATCCACTCTGCTGTTTTGTATCTTTTTTATGGTGTCTCGCTGCTAAGTGCTAATATAGATAGCTTTGTATGGGTAGTGTTGTACGCGCTGCTGTCGCTAGGCCTATGGTTTTGGGTTCGCCTCAGCGATATCGAAACGCAAAAGCCTTTTAGCGTTGCCCTTAACCATATAGGGGCTGCCGTTGTAAGTATTCTGCTCATCGTATCGTTGCATCGCTACATGTTAATCTTACTTTTCCCCGACGATAAGGATTACATCGCTTTCCTCGACTCGTCTCTTCCGGGCAGGTCAATCGTGGGAATTTTCTTTTACATCCTTATAGCTCTTGTGTACTACCTTATTATTTACATCAGCAATTTTAGGGAAAAGGTAACGCGCGAAGCCGAGCTGCAGGCTCTGGTTAAAGATGCTGAGCTAAGCTGGCTTAAGCTGCAGATAAATCCCCACTTCTTATTCAATAGCTTAAATTCAATTAGCTCGTTAACCATGACCTCACCCGAAAAGGCACAGGATATGATAACAAGGCTGTCGGAGCTGCTGCGGTATTCGCTAAAACAGTCGCCTGGAAGTATGGTGAGCCTTAACGATGAGCTTGCGAATTGTAGGAAGTATTTAGAGATTGAGAAGGTGCGATTTGGTAGCCGGCTGAATTATAATATTGAATGTTGCGACGAGTGTTTTACCTTTCAGGTTCCCAGTATGATACTTCAGCCCCTTTTCGAGAACGCCATTAAGCATAGCGTAGCTCAATCGGCCGACGAGTCAATTGTTAATGCCAGCATTACTCGTAGCGAAGGCTACCTTTTTGTAGAGGTGTCGAACTCGCTACCCGAGCTTCCCACAAGCACTGCTGGAACAGGTGTGGGGCTCGAGAATATTCGTCGAAGGTTAAAACTTATATATGGCACCTCCGAGTTCCTTAAGGTAAGTAAACACTCAAGTCGTTTTGTTGTAGTAATAACTATCCCAGTAAATTAATGCGATATGCGAGTAGTTATAGTAGAGGATGAGCAGCCAGCAAGAGATCTTTTGATGAAGTATCTCGAATCGGAAATGGATATTGAAATTGTTGACCAGTGCGCCGATGGTTTCTCGGCTGCAGTAGCAATAAATAAGGAAAAGCCCGACTTGGTGTTGCTCGATATACAGCTGCCCAAGCTAAATGGGTTCGAGATGCTTGAGGTGCTCGACCATTCACCGCTCATTATTTTCACCACGGCTTACGATGAGTACGCCATAAAAGCCTTTGAGCAGAATGCGGTTGATTATCTTTTAAAGCCTTTCTCAAGGGATCGTTTCCAAGCTGCCCTTTGCAAGGCCAGAGAGAAGCTCGCCTCTGTAGGTTACGTTGCAGCCCCTGTAGATTCAATGGCTGAGGATTTATCTGCTTCAATACCCATTGCGCGTATTGTGGTTAAGGATTCAAAGGGAATTCACATTGTTGCATCAAGCGATATCAGGTACTTTGAGGCCCAGGACGACTACGTAATGATTTACAGCCAGGATGGCAGATTTATGAAGAAGCAAACCATGAAAAGCCTAGAACAGCGGTTGAACCCTAGGCAGTTCGTAAGGGTTCATCGTTCGTATATTGTAAATGTGAACGAGATAGTTAAGATTGAACCCTACGAGAAGGAGTCGTACTTGCTGCATCTAAAGGGAGGCGATAATGTAAAGGCAAGTGCCTCGGGATATCGATTGCTGAAGGAATGCCTGGAGTTTTAGGCTAGGCAGATATTTCACAGCCTCCTCACTTCTAGGTAGTTTAAACTTTATCGGTTGGAAGTTGTTTTTACCACAAGGTTATTTTGGTGCGTTTCGCTATACCTCAATGATTTTAGCTTTTTTTCACAACCCCTTGTGAAATTTTGGTCTAGAGATAAATCGGCGTGGTATTTTTTTTGTAAAAGATTCAAATTACTCTACCTTGGGCAAGTTTTTGTATTTAATACCGAAAGCTATGATGAGGGGTCTTTTAAAGGTGTTTAAATCATTAGTTATTAGTCTGCTTTTGTTAAGCGCTTTGCATTCGCATGCACAATATTTCGGGCGTAACAGGCCAATATATAAAACTTTCAACTTTAAGGTTTACGAGTCGCCAAATTTTGAGATATACCACTACTTCGAGAACGATTCAGTGGTGGAGCGCTTGGCTCAGGCATCGGAGCAATGGTATGCCATGCATGCACAGGTTTTTCGCGATACTATTGCCGATAGAAATCCCATAATATTTTATGCAAATCACCCTGATTTTCAACAGACCACAGCCATTTTTGGTACTGTAGGAGTTGGAACAGGAGGTGTTACCGAGGCGCTTAAAAATAGGGTGGTGATGCCTGTGACCGAAACCTGGGCGCAAACCGATCACGTGCTAGGCCATGAATTGGTGCACGCATTTCAGTTCAATGCAATTCTGTCGCGCGACTCCACAAGTCTTAACTCGCTTAACAATCTACCCCTTTGGATGGTAGAAGGGATGGCCGAGTACCTTTCCATTGGTAGTGTCGATCCGCATACCGCCATGTGGATGCGCGATGCCGTGCTAAACGACGACTTCCCCACGCTGGAGCAAATGTCGCGCGAATCGAAGTATTTTCCTTACCGTTATGGCCATGCATTTTGGGCTTTTGTTGGTCGTACCTTTGGCGATAGCCTTATTGCTCCCATCTTTATGGAAACAGCTAAGCGTGGCTACGACATTGCCCTGAAGCGTTACCTGGGGCTTAACGAAAAGGAGTTCTCGGAAATATGGCGAAGGACCACCATTGAGCACTTCAAGATGACCATGAAGGACACCGTGGACAGCCCTGCTGGCACTAAGATTATTCATGAGGAGAACGCTGGTCATATCAACATATCTCCTGCTATTAGCCCCAATGGTAAGTATGTTGCATTCTACTCAGAGAAAAGCCTGTTCTCAATAGACTTGTTTTTAGCCGAGACCGAGACGGGAAAGATAGTTCACAAACTCTCATCAACAGTGCATCGAAACGAGATTGATGCCTTGAATTTTATTGAGTCGGCAGGGGCTTGGTCGCCCGACAGCAAGCAGTTTGCCTTTGTGGCTTTTAGCAAGGGCCGAAATAGGCTGCTGGTGGTAGATGTTGAGCGACGGCGAATGGTTCGTGAGATTGAAATCCCCAATGTACCCTCATTTAACTATCCCGTTTGGTCGCCAAATGGCGAAAGCATTGTTGTTTCGGGGCTGGTTGATGGTAGAAACGATTTACACGAATATAACCTGAACACAGGAGTAGTTACTCAGCTAACCAACGATATTTGGGCGAATGTGCACCCAAACTGGTCGCCCGATGGGAAAACTATCGTGTTTGTAACCGATAGGCCATCGCAGCAGGATCTATACGCTAAGCGTATGCCCGGTTACTACTTGGCTACCCTCGATTTGGAGACAAAAAATATTACAACCCACCACTTCTTTCCGGGCGCATCTAACTTAAACCCTGTGTTTGCACCCAATGGCGAGGATATCTACTTCCTTTCAAATAGAGACGGATTCCGCAATCTATACACGTACAACTTGAGAACTGGTGAAATTTTTCAGAAAACCAGAATTTTAACCGGAATTTCAGGGATGACCCAACTTGCACCTGCCTTTAGCGTTTCGTCAGAGACAGGGCTTATTGCCTACTCATACTACTTTAAAAGTAACTATACAATTTTTACCGCAACGCCAGAGGATTTGCTTAGCATAGGGGTTTTCCCATTGATGGTCGATCAGAGCGCCGCAACTCTACCACCATACAATAGGGCTGTGCCGGGAACTATTGATAGGAACATTGCCAAGCGAATGGGACAGCCCGAAACACCTGTAGATTCTTTTAAAACAGTACCATATCGGCCAAAGTTTAAGCTCGATTATATTGCCAACTCGGGTGTTGGGGTGTCAACTAGCCAAATGGGAACTGGAATGGCCGGAGGGGTTGAGATGATTTTTAGCGACATTGTTGGCGCTAACCTTTTGCACGTTGGCCTAGCCCTAAATGGTGAGATTTACGACTTTGGAGGACAGTTTACCTACATCAACCAAAAGAACAGGGTCACATGGGGAGCAACCGTGTCGCACATTCCCTACTCGTATGCATACTACGGACGAAGCGCTGGTTGGCTAACCGATGGCGACAACTCCTACTTCCTCGATACCATATCGTTATACCATTACCGCATATTTGAGACTATGATTGGGGGTATGGCCCAGCTACCCGTTTCGCGTACCCGTAGGATTGAGGCTGGTGGATTCCTTAACTGGTACAACTATAGGGTAGATGTACACTCACATCTATATGTCGATGGCTGGTACCAGGGGTACACCCGATATAAGGGCGAAGCCCCCGATGGTTACGCGTTGCAGAGGCTTAATGCTGCATACGTAGTCGATAACTCATCGTTTGGCATTGCCTCGCCTATGGATGGCTCCCGACAGCGATTCCAAATTGATAAGGTGTTTGGGTATGTAGATTACTGGGGTACGCTGGCCGATTTTAGACAGTACTTTTTCCTCAAACCATTTAGCTTTGCGTTTAAAGGTTATTACTATGGACGCCATGGCAACGATTTGGATAGGATATACCCATTGTACTTAGGGTACCCATGGATAATTAGGGGGTACGACAACTCTGCATTTAACAATCAGATTTTAAGTGGCTCGTCCATTGCAATGGGCCCCGATAACCTCATGGGCGACCATTTGGCCACACTTAATTTCGAGGTTCGAATGCCATTCACTGGGCCAGAAAGGCTTACCCCAATCAAATCGAAATTTTTGTACTCGGAGCTGGCGCTCTTTGCCGATGCCGGCTTGGCTTGGTTCGATAGGGAAACCGTTCACTTTAAATGGAAACCTGAAAATATCAATGAGCGGATACCCGTGGTGAGCGCAGGTGTTAGCCTTAGGGTAAATCTTTTTGGTATGATGATTTTAGAGCCTTTCTATGCAGTACCCTTCCAGTTAGGTGGTTTTAAGGCTGCAACCTTTGGCTTGAACTTTACTCCGGGATGGTAGTTTGCAATATAAAAGGGGTTGTTGTAAGAGTTTAGTTTAAGCCAATTGCACAACGAATCGATTTGGGCAACATTTTAGCGCTAAACCATACTACCTTTGCGACAACCCCTTTTATTCTGAAATTTCCCTAGTTATTAATTTACATTTTCAACCTCAAGCCCTATGGAGCCTTATACTTGAGCACCTCTTCCAAAAGTATGGGTTTAGGGCGAATGCTGGCCTTAATCATATTCATTCCCTTTTCAAACTCTTGGTCGCCATTTTTCCACCTATCAAAATCTTCGCGTACAAACTTAATATGCTTAGTCCAACTTGCACCTGAGGGTAGGCAGTCCATTAGTTTTCCATGCACGGTTAGCTCACATTTAAACCCGTCCTTTTCGAGTGAGATATTCAGGGCGTATTGAAAATCGGCTTCATGAAATTCCAATGCTGTATAAAACCCTTTTTTCAATAGATTTGCTCGCATAATATCTTGGTAGTTGAACAACTCAAAATGCGGATCGGGTCCGCTGTAACCCGGTTTTTCAAATCCCTCAGGGAAAACCATTTTCCTATGTGGCGTGCATATACCTTTCCATCCTCCAGTGCCAAACCCTTCTGGATACGGCGCATTCATTTTTAAACCAGTAACAGATTGGGTCAAACCTACGTAGAACCCCGATGTGCTATTATGAATCTCATAGCCTAAATTAAGGTATCGCCAAACAGTTTTTACAACTTCTTCCTTGTTCTGTATGGGGATATACCATATTTTCGAGGCCATATTTACCATAGATTTTTGGTTGTTTGCCCAAACATTTTGCGACTCGCCTATGTAAATAAGCGTGTCGGGGGCTCCATTATACATGAAGTAGCAATCTGTTTTCCTTACCAGTTTCTGAAATCGCTTATCAACTGTCTTATGGTTGATAACTCTTTTGTGACCTAGCTCAGGCATTCGGGAGTAAAAGTACTCGGTTTCGTGCCCTAGCATATCAAGCAGAACACTAAAATCATTATCGAATTTGCATACCTCCGATTTACCGGGCGCATATGCAAAGTAGGTTCCTGGTCCCCAGTAGGGTGGATTTGCCCGCTCATGCACCTGCTTGTTGAAATTTGTAGTGCACTTTACGGAAGTAGTAGCTGGCTTTGCCGATGGGCCTTTTTGCCCAAAAACCGCTACACTACTTATAAAAGTCTGCGCAAGAAACGCAATAAGGATTAGATTGTGTTTCATCGTTGATGGTTTTAATTTACAAATATGTTCATCACAATTTATTTATTACAAAGCTATAGGATGGAATGGAAATGTATGGCACTATAGGGGGGACAAAAGGTGGACATACATAACTTTTCCCCTTTGTATCGTATTCAGAAGGTCAACGGATGCTACTGCTGGACTACAATTTTTGATCTGATTGTTAAGGGCTGGCTTATGGAATGCTGGCTGAAGTGGGCTGTAAATGAGGGGAGTGGAAAATTGTTTTGCGTCTGTCCCCTTTTTGTCCCCCCTGTAATTGACACAAAAACCTACCTCAGAACGTAATTTTGACAAACAAAAAAATGACTTCTCTGATCCGGACATTGAAGTGCAAAAGTGAGGCTATCTGATAATAACATCAGGTGGTCGCAAATATTACAAATAAAGTACAAACACAATTTTTAACTATCATGAAAAGAATTACATTGGTTCTAGCGGTTCTAGCGCTTACGCTTTCTAATAATCTAGTAGCGCAGGATAATCCTGTCCTTTTTGATAATAGTAATAAACACTTTAAAGTAGGTGTTGGTATCAACTCTTTTGGAATTCCCATAGAGATTTCGTACGATCAAGGCTTTAAGCAAGATCTTTTTGGTGTTGAAAAGTTGAACCTTGGATTAGGTGGTTATTTTGGCTACTATGGTAGAAACGAACTAATTGGTACGTGGGACGGTGTTGATTATGGTTTTAAGTACTCCAATATTGTTATAGGTGCTCGTGGGCTATTTCATTACCCCCTTATTGCTAATATTGATACCTATGCTGGATTAATGCTGGGTTACAATGTTGTTAGCTCTAAGTACTATGGCCCAGGTAACGATCCTGGAAACGCCTCAGGTAGTGGTTTGGTTTGGGGTAGCGTAGTTGGGGCTCGTTACCAATTTAACCCCACTTGGAGCGTGTACGCCGAGGCTGGTTATTCAATAGCCTATCTTAGCTTGGGTTTGGTTTATAAGCTTTAGCACATAATTATTATTTCTACTTAAATTTTTATGGGAGTGCTAGCTGTTTATAACATTAAAGTATGTCAGTCATGAAACGAAAAATATTAAGCCTTTGCTTTCTCTTTTCTCTTGTTACGCTAGTGTTTACTGCATGCGAAACAGAGGACGAGACAACACCTAATGTGGTTAGTGATATTGATGGCAACTCGTACAACACGGTAGTTATTGGTACGCAAACTTGGATAGCAGAGAATCTGCAAACTACCAAGTATAACGATGGCACCCCAATATCATATATTGCCGACAACAATAACGCATGGGCAAGCGCTGCAACAGGTGCTTACTGCTGGTATAACAACGACCAAGATTTTGCCGAAGGCAATAGCTACGGTGCATTGTACAACTGGTATGCGGTTGAAACTGGTAAGCTGTGCCCCTCTGGATGGCATGTGCCAACCGACGACGACTGGAACACCCTTGAAAATTTCCTTGCCGACAATGGCTATAATTACGATGGTACAACAGGCGGTGGTCGGGCAAAAATTGCTAAGGCTCTTGCCGAAACAACCGGGTGGACTAAGTTTAGCGCCCCAGGTGTTGTTGGCAATACAGACTACCCCGATTACCGGAATAAAAGTGGATTTAGCGCAATGCCCAGTGGCTTTCGCGTGTATTACAATGGTGTGTTCAGCAGTGTCAATACTAATACAGACTGGTGGAGTAGTACAACTACCACTGGCGGGTTTGTGTTTGGTCGCAGTGTAAATAATTATAGCGCAAATATGTACCGTACAAGCATAGTCAAGTCGTACGGACTTAGCGTGCGCTGTGTGAAGGACTGATTAAATGGCCTTGATAGCGTGCGTTTTCTTATTAATGCACGCTATTATAGGCTGGATTCCTATTTTGCACTAGTTGGGCAAATTCTACCTCTCCGATAAGGAATACCCAAACCTGGAGTCGACCGAGGAGTTACCTCAAATAAACCGAGTGTAAGTAAATGTCGGGTTGAGTTATAATCAGAAAATCAATTTCTAATGAGTAAAATATTCCAATTATGAAGAATTCAATTTTCAAGATATTTATGTGTTTTGGGGTAATTGCCCTGATGGTTTTTGGGTGTAAAAAGGATCCCAATACATACATGCTAACAGTAAATATTGCTCCAGCAGATGGTGGGGTAGTTGAGGTTAACCCCGATCTATCAGTTTACGAGGAGGGCAATACGGTTACCCTTACGGCAACGGCTTCGGAGGGATACTCCTTTGGGAGTTGGTCAGGCGATTATACTGGTAATAACGAATCTGTTGAGGTGGTGATGACAGCGAATAAAACGATTGAAGCGAGATTCTCAAGGATGACATACCGCTTGGATCTAACTGTAAACCCTGCTGATGGTGGTGAAATTGAGGTAAATCCTACCTCCGATGGAACTTATGAGCACGGAACTCTGGTGACCATAACAGCCATACCTTCTGAAGGGTACATCTTCACTGGCTGGACTGGCGATCATACAGGAAGTGCAGGGATCATTGAGGTGGAGATGAGTGCGAATAAATCGATTGAAGCGGTATTTACAAAGAAGTCATACCGCTTGGAGCTGACTGTAAGCCCTTCCGAAGGTGGTGAAATAGAGGTTAGCCCTACCCCTAATGGAACATACGAGCACGGAACCGTGGTTACCCTTACCGCAAAGCCTGCTGTTGGCTACTTCTTTAGTCAGTGGCAAGGCGATGCAACGGGTGATGCCGAAACTATCGAAATAATAATGAACCAAAACAAAACCATTGAAGGATTCTTTTCTATGGGTTTAAAACAAGACTTTGACGATGATGAAGCGAACAACTTCACTGATGACGGTTCGGGTCGCTGGAGTGTAAACAACAAGACTTACCAAATGACCGGTAAAAGATTAAATGATTATGGTTATAGTTGGTATAACGACAATAGCTTCAGTAACTTTGAGTACTCTGTTGATGTAGCAGCATCGTATACATACGCAGCTGAAACAGGTGGAGGCATTTACTTCAGATCTGCTAATGGAAATTTCAGGCAAAATTCCTACTTCTTTAGTTTCGTTTTTACGGGAAAGTGGGCCCTTATTAAATTTGTCAACGGAGAGCCGATATGGCTAATAGATGATTGGACTTCGTCAGATGCGATAAATACCTCCCTTAACCAAACCAATACCCTAAAGGTTAGCTGTTCCGGTTCAACTATCGAGGTGTTTATTAATGGGATTAGCCACGGCGTTTTCACCGATACCGAGTACTCTGCAGGCTACAATGGGTTATGTGGCTTCGATTATCAGGAGAGTACTAACACCTATGTTTTTGATAACTTCTTGATTAAAGTAGCTGAGTAAACCCCAACTCCACCCAAATAATGGGTAAAACTGACTCCACGTGTGCAGCCACCGTTATGGATTCTCGTTTTAGTAACTTGTCTTGTTTGCTTTAGAGGCTGTCGTGTAAAGGGTTTCTCTTTAAAGAATAGTTAGAAAAGTTATTTGGGTAAGTTCTAAAAATGTTTTTCTCAATTGCAATCTTTTATGCGACAGCCTCTTTCACTAATATTTCAAAAGTATACTAGTGCTTTTCTTCAGGAGAATTTTAACTCAAACCTTTTTCAGCATATGGACTCAGCGGCACTTAAATTATCGAAGTTAAGCTCATTTACATTGATTGCAATACTTTTTACCTCGTTAGCAATAAAGGTACAGGGGCAAAGCACTCCTTTTGAGGTTAAGCCAACTGGTTATACAATTTCGGTTGATGGTAATACAGTCGATTTTGAGGTTTACACCATTCACAATTCGCCCTACTGCCAAGTTCATGATTTGGCAAGGGCTATGCAGGGTGTTTTTGAGGTGCAATCAAGAATAGCCAAAAATTCCGATGGGACTGAGTATCCAGAGTTTTGGATTACCCCAGGGATGGAACAAAAAGGCTCAAGCGCAAAACCCTACAGTAAAAACCATTTGGCGCAAAGCACTTATGCCCATCTATTCGTTAATAACCTGCGTAGGCCAACTACACCTTACAAAGTAAATAATGGCTACTACTTTAAAATGGCCGATATTTTAAGGGTTCTCGATAAGCAATTGGTGGTTGACCACACAAAGCGCACAATCGAAATTAGCACCCGTAAGCCCTTTGTAATGCCATTGCCCAAAGCACCAATGGAGAATCCGCTACCTAAAAAGTGGACTCGAGTTCCTGCACATGTTGGCGCTGCAGTTGCTTCACTTAATGGCTATTTCGATGTGCACAGCTCATCAGTGATTTTTAATCATCAAGTAGAGGATCACCTATTTGCAAACGCACTGGTAATTGTACATATCCCCACAGGCCGTCGAATTGAGCTGCCCTTCGAGGAAAAGGAGAACTCCTACGGTGGCGTGTATCGTGGCTTTTCGGATGGGTGGATGCCTGTAATTGCCAAGATAGGCGAAGAGCGTCTTTTCACCTATGTAAACGCCGTGGGCGAGGTGATAAATCCTAAGATGCTGTTCACTACGGCTCGGGCTTTCGAAAATGGTTACGCATTTGTAACCTACAGCGAGAATGGAGCTGATTACTCTGGTGTAATTGACCTTAGAGGCGAGCTTGTTGTTGCTGTGGTTGGTAAATACGAGAATGCTCAGTTTGGCAATGGAGTGTTTGGTTTTCAATCTCTTCTAAAAATGAACCACAATGCTTTTTACGATGTGCACTACTTCGGAATTGATGGAAAACGGATTAACATGCCGCTTGAGCGAGCCAAAGAGTTAGAAAGTCCTGGCTATTTAACTGCCGAGGTCGAAAAGTTTGAACCCCACCGTGCAAAGTATAGCAAAAGCCATTACTGCGGATACAACCGTTTTATGGTTGAGGTAAACGGAAAGGTTAAAGTGGTTGACAGCGATAACAAAACTGTGTTTGAGAGCGATTTGGGTATGCATTTCATTAAACCCTTGTTTGCTTGGGGCAAACTCTTTTTCCGGAGTAGAGGAATTCAGGATCATAATGGCAATCAAATTCTGGAAAACAAGTACGATGTGATTGATCCAGTAGAGGGCGAGGCCTTCTTAACAATTATTGACAATAAGGAGCAAGCCCTGATTGGGCTCGATGGCAAAGTGCTGGCCACTAGCTCCAATCCATCTCTATGGGCTCTAGATAAAGGTGTATTGATTACGCAAAAAAATTATCTCTTTAGTAGACAGGTGCTTCCCGGTGATGTAGTTATGATTTACTCCAATATGGACTTGGATAGCACCCTACCTACCGATAACCTGAAGAATCTTGTCTCCACCAGACCTCATACATGGAACCATTTTTCACCTATTCACACTGAAGCCCAGCGGATAGTGAAAAACCCAAGAACTAATGCGCTACATGTAATTGCATTAGAGGCACTTTATAAAAACTGGTTCAGCACTCAAAGAATTGGAGAATAATGAAAAAGATACTCATCGTACTAGCTTTTGCATTTGGATTGGTACAATTCGCCAATGCTCAGAATAGTTTTGCAGAGTCAAAACCCTCCACAATTTATGTAAATGGGGTGCAACACCACGTTGAGGCCTTTTTACTAAATGGTGCTACCTTTTACAAGATTCAGGATATTGCAATTGTTTTTAACGATTTACTACCCAAGTTCTCGTATCAGGTAAAGTCAGGCCAGGTGTTTATTACTACCAACCGGAATCATACTCCCAATGGTACAGAACTTTACGCTGCAGTTCCGGGTAAATACGCTGCCAATCAGGTTGCCACAACTGTTTTGGTAGATGACAAAGTTGTTAGGGCAAACGTGTATGAGATTCGTGGTAACTACTGCCTTACCGATGATGATTTTGCCAGAATTTTGGAAGTTGGCAGAACACATCTACCCAATAAAAACTACACAGGGATTCAGTTTGCCACCAACTTTCAGTACTCGCCAATTGTTGGCGATTTAAAAATAAAGGAAACATTGGTTGCAGGCAATATTTCGTACAATCTAGGCCGTTGGGGTATTGGTCTTGAGTATAAGTACTTCATTTTTGTTATTCACAAAAATAGAATTGTTAGGTTAAACAAGGATGGTTCAGGTATTAAGGAGTTTAATGTAAAGGCGGCACACTCACTTAACGGGCACAACAACAGGATTTACTTTTTTGCCAATGGATTTAGAGTTCAATCGGTAGATTTAGATGGCAACGATTTGCGAACCGAGATTAACCCGGTTTATGCAATGATAGGTCAGGAGCCTTATTCTCTAACCTACATGGGCGATATGGTATTTGTAAAGTACAACAATAGGCTTTGGAACGATCAATGGACCGACGAGATTCGCTGGTATACCACCTCTGGTCGATCGGAGCAAGTTGTGTATCGAATTAATAGCAACAAGCGCATTATTGGTGATTTTTTCATTCATAAGAACTATCTATATTTTAGTGTTAACTGGGCTAACAGAAAAAATTTAAACGACATAGGAAAGCTGGGTGACAAGGAATCACTTGTGGAGGGTAACGTATCGCAACCATTCCGTGTAGGCGACAAAATGTATTTTAAGGGAACTCAGGATAACTTGATGTACGAGATGCCGCTTGGAACAAAAGGTCGTGGCAAGAAGATTTCGGATATTACGGTGAATCGCTTTTACATTATTGATGACCTGATAGTGTACCAGAAACAGGAGGGACTCCATGTTATGAAGCTTAATGGTTCTGGCGCAAAAACCTTAGTTCGCAGTGGCGTGCAAAATTTCAATGTAGCAGGCGATTGGATTGTGTACAGCGAACGATCCAATACCGACTATGGCGCAAAGGTAGCACTAGTAAAAATGGACGGCTCAAAAACTATCACACTACCATAATTTATGGATATCTCGTTGCTGAAAGTAAGCTAAATATTTTGCAAGTAGGTTACAAGGTTTGTGTCACGATCTATACCCAATTTTTGACGTAACCGCTGTCGTGCCTTTTTGAGCGCCTCTTCCGACTGAAAGGTGATGTTGGCAATATCCTTGCTACTCATGCTAAGCTTTAGGAATGCGCAAAGCTTTCGCTCGTTGCCCGAAAGGTTAGGGAATTGCTCGTTCAACTTTTCGTAGAACGAGCTATGAACCTTTTGGAAAAGCAGCTCAAACTCGTCCCAGTTTGATGCGCTGGATATTCGTTTAAAGTCGGAAATAAGCGTCTGAATTGTCCTTTTTCCTTCGGGGTTAGTGTTGTTCTCAATAGTTTGGAGCTGTCGAACAGTATCGGCATCGCGCTCGGAGTTCTGAATAAGCTTAAGCGATGCGGCGGTAAGCGATTTTTGATTCTGTTCAAGTTCCCAGTTAATTCGCTCAATCTCCTGCTCGAGCAGCCTTTTTTTCTCCTGCTCAATCTCCAGCATGGCCTGTTCAGCCATTTTACGCTCGGTAATATCGAAGCTGCACACCAGCACCCCGCGTAGGTTGCTATTGAAATAGTAGGGTAAGTAGGAGGTATGCACGTAATTTCGTTTATTCCCTGATTCGATGTAGTTCTCGAAATGCACAACCTCGCCATTGAATGCCCTGGTAAAGTTCGCTTTTGCCCTGTCGGCATAGTCCTTATCGACTACAGTATCAACACTTTTGCCTAGCATATCGACCTTGTTCTGCCCGTACTGCTTGGCGTACCCGCTATTGGCAAAAACGTACTGCTGGTTGTTATCCAGAAGCGATATAAACGCAGGAACGTTATCGGTGATCATGGTAAGCAGGTTTTCACGCTCCTGAATCTCCTCTTTAGCCAGGTATAGATGCTCATTCGACTGGGTTAACTCCTCGTTAAGCGTAACTAGTTCCTCGTTTAGCTCCTGGATCTCGTACTTTTGCTTAGTAAGCAAAATGTTTGCTTTGTGCTTGAATCGGTAAAGGCGATAAATGTAAACGGAAAGTAGCGATACTAGGAGAAAGCAAATAGTAAGTGATATGATAATACTATGTTGTTGCCTTCTTTTGGCGGCTTGTAGCGCATCCTTCTTTTGTTGCTCTAGCTCTATGGCCTGCTTCTCCTTTTCGAACTTGTAGGTGTACTCCAGCTCGGCTATTTGTCTAACATTACTCTCGTTAAATATGCTGTCGCTTAGCTGGTTGTATAGCAAACTATGGGCGTATGCCTTTTTGTAGTTATTGGTTGCGGCATGTATTTCGGCAAGTAGCTTATGTAAATCCTTTTCAATTTCAATAAGTTTGATGATACTAGCAATATCAAGGCTGCTTTGAGCATAGCTTAGGGCACGAGTAAATTGTCCGTTATTGAAGTAAATTCTGGCAAGTTGATATTTCGCTTTGCTTGTAGATGGTTTGTTGCCTGATGCCTCTGATAGTTCAAGTGCTACTTTAAAATTCTCTAATGCCTTGTTATTATCTGCCTGCATATTGAAGTATTGCCCAATGTTAAGTAGAATGCCAATCTGGAGGGGAACAATTCTTAAATCCTTGCTAACTTCCAAGGCTTTCTGAAAATATTCTAGTGCTTCCTGATTATCGGTGTTTAGATAAACCAGACCAATATTTAGCAAGCTACCGGCTACGGTGTGCCTATCGTTTAAGCTGTCGGCAATCTTCAGGGCTCTTTCATTGTATTCCAGCGCTTTTGGGTAGTTTTTTTGGGTAAAGTATATGCCGCCAATGCTTACTAAACTTCTTGCAACGGCATTCATTTCCTGTCTGGCTTCGCGAATTTCAAGCCCATTTTGGAAGCACTCAAGGGCAAGTGGATAGTTTCCCTGGGTGGTATAAATATTTCCCAATGAGTTGTAGATGGTGGCCATATTTAGCTTATCACCAGCTGCACTTAGGGCATTAAGGGCGGCATTATACCCTTGTATTGCTAATTCAACCTTTCCCCTTCGGTTGTAGAGTTGCGATAGGTTAATAAGGTATTTACCTAGTTCTTGTAGGTCGTTGGTTTCTGTTGCTATATCAATGGCTTTCTGGTAGTAACAGATGGCTAGCGAATCGCCTCCGGTTACACCATAAACTGTCCCTATAGCATTGGTATACTTCCCTATTAGTTGTTTATGGCCTATCTTTTCCACAAGATCCAACGCGTTTTCAAAGAAGCCCAGGGATTTGCCCGGATCTTGTCGCACGTAGGTTATACCCTGTAGCCACAAACTTTCGGCTTGCCCTTTTGTGTATCCAAGCTCCTTAGCCAGCTCGTAGCCCTGAATTGCATAGCTTCGTGTTTTGCTCTGGTCTCTAGTGTAGGTTGCATAGGCTAGCTGGTTAATAATGTTAACCTTGGTTGTGTCGTTGGTTTTGTGGTATTGCATTACAATCTCGAGACTATCACTTATTAAGGTTTGGCCTGTAGCCGAACAGTGATAGAGGGCAAATAGGATAACCAGAAGGCTGCCAATGAAACTTTTCATATAGAGCTTGTTTAAAAAAAAGCTAAGTTTTCGCATATTACCATCGTACAAAAAATGATAAGTAAATGATATCCGACCAATTGGGTTTAAAAAAAAGGCTGTCGATGTTATGACAGCCTTTCTAAAAGATATGGCTACAGTTTTATAGCTCTTTGTAGTTAATGCAGTCCACAACGTATGCAATCTCTGGAACCTCGTTTCCTTCGTCAATTTCGCAATCGGCTACATGGGCACCCGATACTTTGCGAACAACCCCAACAACCTCAACCTTTTTCCCCTTGAGCGAAGATACAAAGTTGGGCGAGTCCTCAGTTCCATCAATCTTAAGGGTTTTACCCTCTACATTCCCAAATACAGTTAGCCTTTTTCCGCCGTGCATGCACGAGTGGTCAACTGTTGCCTCAAAGCGAACTGTCTGTCCAACAAGTGCCGACGCATCATTTATTAGGGAATCAACCGATACCTCAATTACCTTCTCACTTTGCGTAGAAGAACCACCCCCACACGATGTAGCTGCAGCAAAACCTACTGCAACAGCCAGTAGTAAAATAATCCTTTTCATAGTTTACAAATTTATAGTTATTTAAAAGTAGTAGCTAGTAATGTTGAATGCAGCGAAAAGCAGACTTGCTAACCCGTTTAGTGTGGCATAAGCAAAGTTTACACTTTTTGCACTGGAGGGTTTTATTATTAGCTGCTGTGTTATTAAAAGTGAAATGAAAGCAACGGCGCCAGCCCAGTAAAAAATACCCGAGTCTAAAATGTATCCAACCTTAAGCACTAGCAGCAGAACGGCAATGTGAAGCACTATGGAAATTACTCTTGATTTTCTCTTGCCAAAAACAGCGGGTACTGTTTTAATTGACTCCTCCTTGTCAAATGCTTCATCCTGAATAGAGTAAAGGATGTCGAATCCGCCAACCCATAGGAATACGATTAAGCTGAAGAGTAACGGTACAACATGCCATTGGCCTGTTACGGCTAGGTAGGCACCAATGGGAGCCAACGACAATCCTAAGCCTAGCACAAAATGACATAGCACGGTGAATCGCTTGGTGTAGCTGTAACCCAGTAGAACTATCAGTACAATGGGCGAGAGGTAAAACACCATCTTGTTGATGAAAAATGTAGTTACAATAAAAAGCAACGCATTAATCATTGAGAAGATGAATGCATCGCGGGGATGTATCTTCCCCGATGGGATCTCTCTGTTCGAATTCCGCGGGTTTCGCTTATCGATAAACCGATCGGTTACCCTGTTGAAGCTTACCGCTGCGTTACGTGCAAAAATCATGCACAGGATCACTTTAACGAACACAACCCAGCTAAAGGTGTGGTCGGTTAGGTATATCGAAAGGAAGAAACCAATAATGGCAAAGGGAAGCGCAAAAATTGTATGGCTAAACTTTACTAGTGAAAGGTAATCCTTAAAGGCAACTTTTTTATGCTTATTCATTTTGTTTGGGCAAAGGCCTATTAGGGTTTATGAGATACAAGTACTGGCAAAAATAGCAGAGTTACCCCATATAACCAAAATTTCTTCGGGTTATCAAAGCGTTTTCCTGCATTTTGTCTTTCCTTGTATTGCTATGGAATCCTCATGAACTTATGGGCCTGTAGTGAGACCTGCCACTTGGGGTTTGCCATTGCATAGTCAACAATGGTGGGGATTATGTCGGAGTATACACTCCATTCGGGCTGTAGGTACAGCTTGCATGTCGATTTTACCTTGCGTGCATTTTCCTCGGCCCACTCTATGTCCTTTTTGCTAGAAACGATAACCTTAAGTTCGTCGGCTTTCATGTGTATACCGTTAACAGGTGGTTGCTGTGGCTTTGGCGATAGGCAAATCCAGTCCCACTGTCCGCTAAGGTTGTGAGCACCTGATGTTTCTACGTGGGTCTGAAATCCTTTGTCCTTAAGCGTTTGGCAAAGGTAATCGAGAGGGTAAAGGCTGGGTTCTCCTCCGGTAACCACAACTACTTTAGCAGGGTTCTGCATGGCGTTTGCAACTATCTCTTCAACGGCAATGGGTGGGAATGTTTTGGCATTCCAAGTAAACTTGGCATCGCACCAGCTGCATCCCACATCGCACCCTCCAATTCTAATAAAGTATGCTGCTTTGCCAGTATGGTGGCCTTCGCCCTGTAATGTGTAAAATTCCTCCACTAGAGGAAGGAGTTTGCCGTTCTGCAGTATATTTAAATCAACTTGCACTTTTCAAATAAATTTTAATTCTGGTCGGAACCAAATAGTAATATCCTGTCTCTTTGGGCTGCCGCTTCAGTCCATATGGTTGGCGTAATCTTCCAGTTTCCTGGGTTTTCGGGGGTGATTCGCCCTGTACGTTCAATCCACTTCATGAGGTAATTCCGCATGTCGTGCGAGGAGATGTTAACAATGCGTTGCTGCATCTCTTCTTTGGTAAGCCCAATGCCATCGGTTAAATGACCTCCTCCGCCGGTTCCTCGGTACGAGTTAATGGCCACTCTGTAGGTATTGCTCAGGTCGAAAAGGCTACCGTCTTCCATTGATATGATTGTTATCCTTTGGCCAACAGGCTTGGTAACATCAACTTCGTAGTTAATACCAGCTGCTGAGTCGAAATTGTAGAAACTCGATTTAAGGATAGCTCTTCCGTTATTATGAAGAATTGGTTTGTCCGACCCATTGGTTCTGAACAGAAGTAGGTGGTCGTCGGCTGAAGCCATTGTGTTGAGCCATAAACCGTAGGAATACTCTAGGTAGTCCTTTACCTCTTGCCCAGTAAGATTCATGATGTAGAGCAGGTTTTCGTAGCTGTATAGTTTAAACAGATCGCGCACAAATACATTGCCTTGCTCTATGGTGGTGTTGAATGATAGTGGTGCCGCAAATGAGATTTGGCTGTTGGATATTCCCAGCTGGGCAGCGTGTATAAGGTTAACAAAGGCCGATGGGCCAAAATACGCATCGCGCGAGGTAACCGGTGCGGTGAAGATACCAATTCGTCTATCAACAAATTCCTCTACGTTACGTGTAAACGATGAAAAAGTGCTTACAAAGTTTGGGTCGGGCATTAAGCCGTGCATAGGCACTAGCTTGCCGCTGGTCTTTTTGCTTACCACGTTGTCCTCTGCATCGAGCTTTACATTTACCGTAACATCTGCAACTAACCGAGCCCTGGCGCTGGGGTCGACAATTAGCACAGAGTCGCCCTCCACATTGGCCACCTTGGTAACCAGTCTGTCGTGGTCATGCCCCACCATCACTACATCGAAACCTGGAACATGCTGGGCAACTAGTGTCGATGCATTCTCATTCATCGGTTTTTCGGGATCACCACCTTCGTAGGTTGCATCGTGCCCCGAGTGGAATACCCCAATAACCAAGTGCGGATTTTCCTTAGTCTGTATTGTGTCCATCCACATGGTAGCTGCCTCAACCATGTCGGTAAACTCCATGTTGGCCCACAGGTTTGGCGATAGCCATTTGGTTATGCCCGGTGTGGTTAGCCCCATTATGGCAATCCGGAGTCCACCCCTTTCAATTATGGTGTAGGGTTTAAAGTATGGCTTGCCAGTTCGTGTATCAATAATGTTGGCCGATAGCCATGGGAAGTCAAAGTCGTTAATAAGCTTATCGTAAACCCTGTGACCTGCCTCAATATCGTGGTTGCCTACCGTGGCTGCATCGTAATTCATAAAATTCATTACTTGCGACACCAAATGCTGCCCCGCAGTGTCAACATAGTTTGCATAGTAAACCGTGGGCTGTCCCTGCAAAATATCACCATTATCGAGTAAGATTACGTGCTGCTCATCGTTATCTCTCTGCTTCTTCACGTAGGTGTATACATGGGCTAGGCCGTAATCTATTGCAGTGTTGTTAATGTAATCAAAGGGGAAAAGCACTCCGTGCACATCCGAAGTTTGGATAATCTTTACATTCACTTTCCTTTGTGCCAGTGATGAGAAAGCAATGGTAAGCAGAATAATGCTTTGAAGAATTACTCGATGAATCATAGGTGGAATTTGTTTCAAATATATTTTATAGTTGTTTGATGCTTCACGTTTTGAAAAGCTACATGTGGCAAAGCAAAAAATATGCCGTTGCCTCCATTCCGTTCTTGCTCCGCAATGTTAACAATATTTGCTGATATTGGTTTGTTAGCATATGCTAAATAAACGGTGAATATTTGTTAAATTTGTTGATGTTTCAGAATGCTGGGTATGACTAAAGATAGATATAAACAGTTAGTGCAATTTGTTTCTCGATATGTAGATATATCGGAAAGTGAATTTTACGCCATTGTTCCCTTAATTGAGATAGTCTCTCTGCGAAAGGGTGAGGTTTTTATTGCCGAAGGTGAAGTAGCCAGCAGAATAGCCTTCACCAATAGAGGGTACCTTAGGGTATGCTATAATCACGATGGCGATGAGATAACCCGCGATATCACCCCATTACATTCTTTTGCCACTGCATTGCCCAGCTTTATAACGCAAACCCCTTCGTACGAGATTATTAGCGCCATAACCGATTGCGAACTATTCGTTGTAAGTAAATTCGACTTGGATAATCTTTACGATAATTATCCTAAATGGGAGCGTTTAGGCCGGAGAATTATTGAGGATATGTTTGTTGAGGCACAGCATAGGTTGTACCTATTTATCACCGAAACGGCCGAGGTGCGGTACAAGCAGCTGCTTGAGCAGCACCCCGATATGCTAAGGGAGGTTCCCTTAAAGTACATTGCCGACTTTTTGGGGATTAAAATCCAATCGTTAAGCCGACTGAGGCGAACGCTTGAGTGGTAGCCAGCCTTATGCTAAAGGCTTCCATCCGATTTTTTCAGCAGTACACTCGCACCAACTTTGCAGTATAGGCATTTACGCTTATCGCAGTACTGCGATTTAAGCTGTACCATAGCTTGGCTAAAGAGGGCACTATCGGCAGCTATTACTAGGTTTGCGAATCCTTGCACAGTACTGTTTTTCTCAGCGGGCATTTCGTCAAGTAAACCAAGCGCCTTATCCTTTAATGCTTGGTTTCCCCGTGCATCGCCATAGGCAAACATGAAGGGAACAACCGTGTTGAGCGTAACAGTGGCAATGGCCGATTTTCCTAGCAACTTACTTTTAGCAGCCGATTCTTTGCCGAAAGTGTAATGTGTATGCCAGTAGCTTGAGCATTCGGTTCTTAGCAAATCTGTTAGGTCAGTAAATTTTTCTATCTCGATGCATTTAGAGAAAAGCCCATAGGACTTATGGATTAAGCTGGCGAGCTGAGCAATTCTAATGGTTGGAAAGGCCATAGGCCTTAGCCGCATAAATTTCCACAAATGGTGGGGTATGGGGGTTAGCGAATGTGCCTTGCGGAGGTATTCGTACTCCTTTTGCAACGATTGGTAGTACGTGTCGTTTAGGTTGTCGGGTTCTTGTAGCATACCCGCCTGACCAAACAGTAGCGCCTCCAAGCTAAGCAAGTTGTTCCTAATCTTTGCCAATATTTTAAGAGGTATCGATTTGGCCAACAGTTCAAAGGGCAAGGCGTTTATTTTTAGCCCAAAGCTGCGCGCCATCGAAATGTAAAAAGCCTCCTCCCAACTTCCGTTAAGTTCGCTTACCCAGTTATTTACCTGCTCCGTTTTTTGCTCGAGCCTTTCGGCTGCCAATGCAGCAAGCCACATTCGTAAAGGTAATTCGCCATAGGAGCTGATGTTTTTGGCACACGGAATCCAACCCTCGTTAGCAACCAAGCGCTGTAACTCCCATTCAAGGTCGTTCGGATAATCAATAGTGGCGGTTTTCACCTTATTCCCTTTGCTGTTGAAAACAGCAACGTCGTTATTGCCCACAATGTGTAGAATTACTGAATCGTAGGCGGCATCGTTTTGATGCCCATGCTTATTCCAATCCGATGCGTTAATATGAATCTCCACATTCCCGGCCCAAAGGGTGTTGCCAATTCTAATTTTTGCGTTAAAAAAATCGGGACCCGAGTCGAAGTTGTGCTCACCGGGCGAAATCACCTCAAGCCTCTCATTATCGCTAAGCAATAGTTGCCGTGGAATGAAGTTAATATGTTTCCAAACGAAATGCAGAATATCCTCAGTCATAGATTTTTATTTCGAAATTATAGAAAATATGCATTGCAGGGAACAATAAGACCCGATAAATTTTAATTTTGCTTCCCTATTCAAGTGTATTCGGGGTGTAGCGCAGTCCGGTTAGCGCGCGTCGTTCGGGACGACGAGGTCGTGAGTTCGAATCTCACCACCCCGACAGAGTTAAACACATATCATCAGTGACTCTTATCCTGTGCGGTTTTGCATCACCTCAACTCCCTCCAATCTAGTTCGTTTTTGCAGCAAAATAATCTTCGTAAGTAATTATTGTCTGTCCTTTCTCAAGTCATTATGTTGTTGTGCATGTTGCCACTTGATACTTTCGTTCAAATTCCTTATATTTAGGAACTTTGTTGGCAGGATTTAAGTATGTTGTTTTCCCAGGTTGCGTTTACTCTAACCCTAAAAATAGATGTTATGGACAATCCAAAGAAAGGTAAATGCCCGGTGATGCATGGGGCTAATACGGATACCAGTAAATCCGTAATGAGCTGGTGGCCCAATGCGCTTAACCTCGACATCTTACATCAGCACGATAAAAAAACCAATCCTTTTGGAAAAGGTTTTAAGTATCGTAAACGATTTAAGAAGCTAGACCTTGAGGCAGTGAAGGAAGACCTCAAAGCGCTTATGACCGATAGCCAGGATTGGTGGCCTGCCGACTGGGGACACTACGGTGGCCTGATGATTCGCATGGCATGGCATAGCGCAGGCACCTACCGAACTGCCGACGGGCGTGGCGGAAGTAATACCGGTAACCAGCGATTTGCTCCGCTCAATAGCTGGCCCGACAACGTGAACCTCGATAAGGCTCGACGCCTGCTTTGGCCAATAAAAAGGAAGTACGGAAATAAGTTGTCGTGGGCCGATCTGTTTATCCTTGCGGGTAATATGGCCTACGAGTCCATGGGGTTCAAAACCTTTGGTTTTGGTGGTGGTCGCGAAGATATTTGGCATCCCGAGAAGGATATATACTGGGGTGGAGAGAAGGAGTGGCTTGAATCTACAAAGAGTAGGTATTCTGATGATAAAGACCGAGAAACTCTTGAAAACCCATTGGCCGCAGTGCAAATGGGGCTTATCTATGTTAATCCCGAAGGGGTAGATGGTAATCCTGATCCTTTACGCACTGCGCAGGACGTTCGCATGACCTTTAAGCGAATGGCTATGAACGATGAGGAAACCGTTGCCCTTACCGCAGGAGGCCACACCGTTGGCAAAACCCATGGCAACGGCGACGCGTCCCTTCTTGGGCCCAATCCCGAAAGCGCAGGTTTTGAAGAGCAGGGATTTGGATGGAAAAATCCAAAAGGTAAGGGGAATGCCGAGGATACTGTAACCAGCGGGCTTGAGGGCGCATGGACTACCACTCCAGATAGGTGGAATCACACCTATTTTCATCTGCTGCTTAACTACGAGTGGGAGCTCACAAAAAGCCCTGCAGGAGCATGGCAGTGGGAACCTGTAAATATTAAGGAGGAGGATAAACCCTTCGATGCCCACGTGCCGGGAGTTCGCCGTAACCCCATGATGACCGATGCCGATATGGCCATGAAGATGGATCCAGAGTACCGCAAAATATCAGAGCGATTCCATAAGGATCCAAAATACTTTGCCGAGGTCTTTGCTCGTGCTTGGTTTAAGCTAACCCATCGCGATCTTGGGCCTAAGAGTCGCTACCTAGGTTCCGATGTACCCAAGGAGGATCTGATTTGGCAAGATCCTATTCCTGCTGTAAATTACACTCTTACCAAGGCCGAGATAGAGGATATAAAGAGCAAACTGCTTGGCTGTGGTTTAACTGCCACTGAGCTAATCAATACAGCATGGGATAGCGCCAGAACCTTTAGAGGTTCCGATTTCAGAGGCGGTGCAAATGGTGCGCGAATTCGCTTGGCGCCTCAAAACGATTGGGTTGGAAATGAGCCCGAACGATTGAAAAAAGTTTTGAAAAAGCTTGAGGAGGTACAGCAATCTCTGGACAAAAAGGTGAGCATTGCTGATCTAATAGTTCTTGGTGGAAGCGCTGCCGTAGAAAAGGCTGCTCATGAAGCAGGCTTTGATATAAAGGTACCCTTCAGTCCGGGTAGGGGCGATGCCACAGCCGAAATGACCGATGAGGAGTCGTTCGATGTGCTGGAGCCAATCCACGATGGATATCGAAACTGGTTGAAAAAGGATTACGTTGTTCAGCCCGAGGAGTTGATGCTCGACAGAACCCAACTTATGGGCTTAACCGCACCCGAAATGACAGTTCTGGTTGGTGGAATGCGTGTGCTTGGTACTAACTATGGAGGTGCAAAGCATGGCGTATTTACCGATAGGGTAGGGGTGCTTACCAACGATTTCTTTGTGAACCTTACCGATATGAGCTACAAATGGGAGCCGGTTTCCGATAACCTTTACAACATTATCGACCGGAAAACCGGCAAAATCAAGTGGACAGCAACAAGGGTAGATCTGGTTTTTGGCTCAAACTCAGTGCTGCGTTCCTATGCCGAGTTGTATGCGCAGGATGATAACAAGAAGAAGTTTGTGAAAGATTTTGTGAAAGCCTGGGTAAAGGTGATGGATGCCGATAGGTTTGATTTGAAGTAAACGTGAATTTTATTGTTGAGCCGAGGCTATTGCTTCGGCTCTTTTTTTTAAATTCCAATGCTTGTTTGCTTCCATTTTAGGGGGCGTTCCATATTGTACAAAAATACTAGTAGCAATCTTTCTACACAACAAATTGGGGATGGCCACGAAGTATTACCCTAGCTACATCTACTTATGTTTTGCCCCGGATATTAGGGTGATTAAACCATTATTCCAAGAATGGTCACATCGTCGGTTTGCTCAAAGCGCGATCCGCCAAAGCCTATCCATGTGTCAAAGTTGGCCTCAAGTTCCTCTCCCTGTTTAGGCATAGGGTAATCTGATGTTTGCGACATCAAGCGTTTAAAAGCGCTGTACATATTGAACTTTTTACCCTCGGGGCCTCCAAACTGGTCGGCGTAGCCATCGGAAAAGAGGAAAACCCTATCGCCAGGCTCCAGCGTAATGGTGTGGTTGGTGAAAGGTGCCATTTTAATATGAGCAGCCACGGGCATAAAATCAGGTTTAAACTCTTGGATGTTGGGGTACTCCCTATCCATAGGGATGTGCGGAGTATTATTCCGAGCAACCCATAAAGGGTTGTTTGCACCAGCCCAAACGCATTCTCTAGTTTGTGTGTTAATGGCAATAAGGCTCATCTCCATTCCATCGCGGTGTGTGCCGGAGTGGTTGGTTTGCTTTAGCGAACTTATCACATGTGTTCTTAGTTCGTTTAAAATGCTTGCCGGATCGATTACATTGTTTTTTACAACAATCTCGTTGAGGAACGAAACCCCAAGCATGCTCATGAGCGCCCCCGGAACGCCATGGCCGGTGCAGTCGGCCACGGTGGCAATAAGCCAGTTGTCTTTTAGTGTGGCCCAGTAAAAGTCGCCCGAAACAACATCCTTGGCTCGGTACATGATAAAGTAGGAAGTCTCACCCAATCCAGCCTTTTTAAATATGGCGTTGAGGTCTGGTAGTACGGCATTCTGAATAAACTGGGCGTATCGAATGGAGTCGTTTATGTTGTCGCGTTGCTTCTCTAGAATGTTTCTGCGTTCTATAGCTATAAGGTATAGCTGTTCAATCTCCTTGCGCTGTGCATCAATCTCGTCTAGCTGTGCCTGTATCTCTTCCTTTTGTTGTAATATTTCCTCGTTCTGAATTGTGAGCCGTTGATTGTCCCTTTTCTTGCGCCGTAGGTATAGGAACAGTAGGGTTCCGTAGCCAAGCAGAAGCGCAATTAAAGCTGTGGACGAAATGATTGCAATTCTCTGGTTTTCAATTCGTCTTTGAAAAAGTAGGTTTTCCTTCTCCATGTTGTCAATCTGTAGCTGCTTCTTCTCAGCCTCGTATTTCGCAACGGTTTCTGCAATGGCATCTGCTTTATCCTTGCTAAAGATTTCTTTCTGAACCTCGCTGTACCTGTTGGCGTAATCAAGAGCTTGCTTGTAGTTCCCTAGCTTAGAATAGGCGATGTTTAAGTAGCCAAGGGATTCAAGTTGATATGGGAGTGCGCCAATCGATTTGGCAATACTATTCGACTCCTTTGCATAATCTACCGCTCGGTTAAGGTACATCCTAGCATTCGCTTTGTTCTCGGGTTTTTCTGCAAGCAAAATGTTTAGGTATGCGATATTCCCATTCACCATGGCCAGCCCATTCTGATCCTTTGTGCTGGTGTAAACCTCAAACGACTTTTGAAAGTATGCTATTGCTTCCTCAAATTCCTCATTGGTGGCGTACACAATGGCAATGTTGTTGTATGCTTGGGCAACACCATTGGGGTCGTTCAGATCCAGCTTAATGTCCAACGAGTTTTTGTAGTACCCAATAGACTTTTCGTTATCCTCCTTATGCCAATAAACAATACCGATATTGTTGTAGGCATACGATATGGCTCGCTTGATGTTATGCAAATCTATGCTGTCGGTTGTTTCGTTTAGTATAACTTTAAGTCTTTCAACCGATTCCAAGTGAAAATCAAGCGCTTGGTCAAAGTCCTCCAACTCCTTATACACACTGCCAATGTTATTGAAGCACTCGGCTACCCCCATGGGGTTGGTTATCTTTTCGTAAAGGCTAAGCGATTTGTAGTAAAACTCAAGCGAAGAGTCAAGGTTACCCATCCGGAAAAAGATGTTGCCTATGTTCATGTAGCATTGGGCAATTTTTACAGAGTCCCTTAGTGAGTTGTACATAGTACAAACCTCTTGTTGTGTCACAAGTGATTCCTCAAAACGACCAAGAAATCTATACGATTGGGCAATTCGATGGAGTCCATCGGCTCGTCGTTGATAAAAAATTACAGTATCCAGTTCCGATGATAGAGCCAACTTCCATCCCTTATTAAAAAGAATTGCTGATGAATCTGGATCTGAGCTAGCTAATGCCTCTCCCATTTCGAACATGATAATTGCTCGCATGGAGTTGGTAGTCGTTTTATCTAGCAACAGCTTTAACGAATCAACATTGGGCTGTGCATAGATGTATATCGACACCAAAAGGAATCCTGCTAAGGCTAAAATGTTTTTTACTCTCTTCAAGGTCTTGCTGTGTTAGTAATGAGCGGTCTGTTAGGAGTTTAATTCGTAATGCAATTCACAAATATAATTTTTTTAGTTGTTTAATTAGGATAATAACCTGTTTATTGATGTGGTTTTTTGTGAACAAGTTGCTCATTATGCTGTTTTTAAAGATGATATAGTTTATATTTGTTCAATTCTTTTGGGTTAAGTTTAAACCGCTTAAGCAGTCTGTTACCAATATCCTTAAACAAATACATTATGAGAAAGTTTATTGCTTTTGCATACCTTCTACTTCCTTTGTTTGCGTTGCCGCAGCAAGTGAAGACGCCAATTCCAGTGACTGAGGTAGCCCACAATGTTTATCGGCTATTTGTTAATAATGCCGTTGCTGTTGTTGCCTTTAAAGGTGACGAAGGATTGCTAATTGTTGATACGGGCTACGAGCGAACAGCTAACGATCTTAAGGAGAAGTTGTCGGAAGTATCAGAAAAACCCTTGCGTTACATTGTGAATACGCATATCCATGGCGACCATACCGGGGGGAATCAGGCCCTTGGCAATGGGGTTGATATTATTTCTCACCAAAATGTTAGAGACTACCTATCGAGGGATAAGGTTCAGGGCGAAAGGTCAATACCTGCATTGCCAAAGTTTGCTCAACCCAATATCACCTTTACCGACAGGATGGAGTTGGAATTCAATGGTCAGCTAATCCAGCTTGTCCATTTACCCTCGGGGCATACAAATGGCGATATCATTCTGTATTTCCCCGAGAGCAATGTGCTAGTTGTGGGCGATTTGCTCTTTGCCAATAACTTCCCCTATGTTGATGTGGGAAATGGAGGGAATCCATTTAAGTATTTTGAGAATGTGGGGTGGATTATCGACAACTTTCCCAATGATGCTGCCGTTGTTGGCGGGCATGGGCCAGTGTTTACCATCGAAGAGTATGGCAATTGGAAATCGAGTTTGGAGAAGACCTTCGATGTGCTTAGGGAGCATAAGCAACATGGGCTAACTGCTGAGCAGATGAAGCAGCAGCGAGTTCTAAAAGAATGGGAATCTTTCGGTAAGTTTTTTATTACCGAGGATCGATGGATAGATACACTTTTCCCTTTCTTGTAAGTTCTACAAGCAGTATTTGATAGCCGCAGCATCCGATGCTGTGGCTATTTTTTTGTATATTGCAGTGAATTGTGCTTTTTACTTGTTGCCCCTAACCTAAACCATAAAACACAGCTGTATGAAATTACCGAAACAAGTTCATGTTGTATTAGGTTCTCTCCTTATCTTTACTGCCCTTGGCTTTTATACCTGTGGCTCAATGGCGAAGATGGAAGAGGATTTAATTGAAGGATTACGCCAAAAAGGATTGGTGGCCGAAGTTATTTCGGCCGAGAATTTTTATAAGGGAGTTGCTCCGGGTATGTTCCATGAGGTTTCAGGTGCTCCCTATAAACCATCCTACAATGAGGAACCCGAAATCCCTGCCCAATGCTGGATTGAAACGGGGTACGGTACGCAGAATGCGTGTAAGTATTGCCATACCGATTATTTGGCCGAGGTGAAGCATGGTAATAATTTTCCCATCTCCGACGATCAGGAGACCTACAGCTTTCCATCGGCAAACCTCAATCGGATTCTCTGGCAAAATATTATATACCCTCATAAAATTGAGGAACGCTTGTTGGCCGAGGGGATCGATATTCCCAGTGCCGATGATGTGGCCTATGTAAGGGTCGACAATTGGCAAAGTGCCTTTAACGCTGCACGTGGTAACGGAAGCAATAGTTGGTTAAATATTCATTCGCAAAATCCAAACTTTGTACTCTTCCCTGCGCTAAACCCCAACCATTTGTTTTCCTGCAACCCCCAAAACCCCACCAACTATGGAGCAAATGGCTACATCGATAGTCAAGGGTTTGTAAAGGATGAGGGCGACCGATACACAGGATGGCGTGCAGTGAACTTTTTTCCTTACGCCATATTCACCCCGTTAACAGGCAGCGTGAGTGGTATATACATTAGACTTTCCGAGGAGTTCATGACCAATGGTGGCGTGTTTGATGTTGAGGTGTACAAGCAGAACCTGAACCTGCTCGAGAAGAATATCAAAAATCAGAAGCTTGACACGAAGAACTACGTGGGCGATGCATCAAAGGTGAAAATTAGCAAAGGTTTTTATCCCATTGGAACCGAGTTTGCCCATCCTCTGCATTACGTCGATTTGCTCGCCGATGGCGAGGTGGGTAAAGAGGTGGATGGCGTTTTGGGCGACGGGGCAAAGGTTCAGTTCGAATTCCCCGGAACCCGGTCGAAGCGTGTGAAGGAGATACGCTACATGTACAAATGGCGCGAGGTGGGTCTCGATGACATCGGTGAGGATGAGGAAGAGGAGGATGAAGGTGATGGTTTTGGCCAGTACATTGGTAAGGAGGGGCAAGGTTGGATCGATAACGAGGCAGGGTGGATATTGGCAGCCTTTATCGAGAATAGGCAAGGTGAACTTCGTCCGCAAACCACCGAGGAGTTGGCTCAGTGCTTGGGTTGCCACTCAAAAGTGGGTAACACCATCGATGCTGTATGGTCGTTCCAACGCAAGCTGCCTGTTCTTGAGGGATGGGCCGATATGAATTACGGTAAGTATAGCTCCAGCAAACCCAACGAAACCAAGCTGCAGGATTATTTATATCAGGAGACCGGAATGGGCGAGCAGGGATACTTTTACCACTCGGTTGTAGGTGCCGATTTATACGGGGTAATGCCCGCTGAAATTAGGTTGGAACTTGTAGCGTATGCCCAAACAGTAGATTTGCAGAAGGAGATAGGAATATCATATGATGTGAATGAGATATTGAACGACGAGGCATTAAAACTAATGGAAAGATCGAAGCGAAAGCCCCTTTTGCTGGCTCGCCACAAGCTTATGCGGCACTATAGCAAGAGTATGGAGTACCTTGCCTACTCTCAGGCAGATGATAACTACTACATTAAGGGCAATATCTTCTACCCATTGGAGGAAACCATGAAGGCTAATATTCAGGGCTATCGGAAAATTGTGCTCGACCAAAGCTACAATCTGGGCAAGGATGTGTTTGGCAGCGAGGCCGATCATATCCCCTTCACCTTCAGATCCGATGGTACCGTGCTCGACGAGAATAACCAGCTAATTCCTGTGGGAGAAGTTATATACAGCCGACCCTACAACGCCGATGGCGAGGGCATAACCCCCACGGGTATTGTTGAGGGCGATGTTTACAATGCCGATGGCCAGCTGGTAAAGGATGTTTCCGAGGAGGATAGAATAGCAGGACGACTACTTTATGGAGGTACGCTCGACAAGTACTACAATCCAATTCTTAGCGGAGTGTCGGTGCGTAGGCGCTAGGGAAATCTTGTAACATTGAATAAAAGTAAAGCCGCTCCAATGCTGGGGCGGCTTTCTTTCGCTATTGCGCTTATTGATGCGTTTTACTTCTTAATCTCTCGTTCAAATTCTCCGGTTATGCCGTTTGCACGCCTTTTAGATGGTTTGGCTTCGATCGACTTTTCTGAGGTCCATTTAAAGGTGAATGGTGTACAAGCATTAATTTCGTAGTCATCATTGGTCATTTGCCACTCTCCAGCCCATAGCACCTCAAAACTTGCCCAACCATCACCAATATACACATCGTAGTAAGTGTATTCTGATCCATCAGCAATGTACTCCTCTCCAAGGTAGTACCCATCATCTGTATGCGTCTCGTCATAAATCCAAACATCGAAGTATAATCCATAACCAGTCTCGTTTTTAACAGTTATGTCTGTATACTGTAAAAGAGCACAGGTTTGAGATGGTGTTACGTAGTTTAGGATATCGCACTGTGCAAGATCACTTGTCTCAACCAGTTGAAAATCATCATTTATATTAGTATATGATGCCCAGATTTTTGCAGTTCCTGCTGAAATGGTATATGTAGTATACTCACCAGATTTTAACATTCGGTTTTCTGTGGTCATACCATCGTCTCCAGTCACATCGAACCATAAATCTTCACCTGTTTTATTGGCAATAATTACTTGTCCAGTTTGATTAATGTCGCATTGTTCAATGACGTAAGTTTCAGTTCTGCATTCTTCCAAAGATATTTCGTTAATAGCATATAAGTTTTCTAAGTTGTTTGTTGTTGAAACCCAAATTTTAATATTACCTGCTTTTGTTGTGAAAGTACTACTTTCATTATTTAATATAAAGCGTGATTCAACAGGGTTGTTGTTAACGCTTGTTACTTCAAACCAAAAGTCCTCACCAGAATTATTAGTTATAATTAAATCAGCAGTTCCATTCTTTTGGCATTCATCTAAGCATGAGGTAAAGGAAAATGCTAGGGCTGCGGTTACAACGAAAATCAGTAGTTTTTTCATAATTAAAATTGTTTTGGTTAGTAGTGTATTGTTAGTTGTAAATGTAATTAATGCTAATGATATTTAAAACCTAAAATGTGCAGAAGTATGGTCTGCTTTACTATTTGTTGACATATATTTATTATTTGAAAAAAAAAGTGAGCATTGAGCAGCTCAAATCATGCTTAGGTATGCTGCCACCCCTAGTGGTTTAACAACAATTATACCTTTTGGCATTACTCTTTACATGCACTTGTATGTTTCGATGTTAATGGTCTGGGTGTAAAACACATATTCGGATATTTTAGAATTAATACAAATAGCAGTCGTCTGCTAGCAGGGTGAATAGTTCCTTAGGGGATGGTTCTCCATATGAGAATCTGCGGTAGCGCTGCCCCAATTCTTTAGTAATGCTTGGCCTATGGATCAAAAATTGAGAAATTTGTTTACCAACAAAAAAAATGACGTTATCTTTATGGCTCAATGATTAGTCTGTGTTGTAACTAGTTTTCTTTTGCAAAGCATTTGTATTTTATGAAGCCAAGGTTATTCTTTTTGCTAAAGGTTAGGGGGCTGGGCACGGATGCCGATTTTGTACAAATACGCAATGAGAACTTCGAGCTAATGGCAAACCTTAGGTGTTCTCCCCCATACGAAAGCCTGTCGAGGTTTTTTAGAAACCCAGATAAATTGGAAAAAGCTGTTGACACCATAAAGCAGCTCGGTTACGGCGAACTCAAAAAAATTGAACTATAATGGCGCTCGACACAATTATCGAATTCAAAAAGGCATCCATCTTTCAGAACGAAAATCTGATACTTGCCGAGGTAAATCTTAAGGTTGAGAAGGGTGAGTTTATTTACCTTATCGGTAAGGTGGGTAGTGGCAAAACAAGCCTTATAAAAACCATTACGGCCGAACTGCCTTTGCGTAAAGGCGAAGGCCGAGTGGTTGGTTACGATCTGGCCAAACTACGCAGCAGCCAAATACCTCACCTTAGGCGTAAGATTGGAATTGTGTTTCAAGATTTTCAGCTGCTAACCGATCGAACCGTGCTCGACAACTTAATCTTTGTACTACGGGCAACGGGTTGGAAAAGCAAAAAGGAGATGAAGCAACGCATCGACGATGTGCTCGAAAAGGTAGGCCTTAAGCATAAGGAGTACAAAATGCCCCATCAGCTATCGGGCGGTGAGCAGCAAAGGGTGGTTATTGCCCGCGCGCTGCTTAACAACCCCGATATCATTCTGGCCGACGAGCCCACGGGCAACCTCGACCCTGAGACCTCCGACGAGATCATGCAGATTCTTTTCGATATTGCTGCATCGGGTAGGGCGGTTATCATGGCTACGCACAACTATAGCCTGCTCAAAAAGTTTCCATCTAAAACGCTCAAGTGCGATAAAACAAGGTTGGAAGAAACCGAGCATACTACTGAAATCGATTTTGAAAGCCTGATGGAGGAGTAGCTCTACTGCCTAGTAGAGTTCACAGCCGCAGTTCTTGCAAAAATGGGCATCCCTTTGGTGCTCCGACTCCTCGCAGTTGGGGCATATTCGGGTCTGTATTTTATTGCCTCTGCGCTTGGTTATCTCTGCCGACACAATTCCGGTGGGTATGGCAATAATGCTGTAACCCAATAGCATAATGAAAGTTGCTATAAACTTACCCAAGTCGGTAATTGGCACAATATCGCCATATCCCACGGTGGTTAGGGTTATCACAGCCCAGTATATGCTTAGCGGAATACTGTTGAACCCGTTTTCGCTCCCCTCCACAACATACATAATGCTACCCAACAGCAGCACAAGTATTAGTATAAATACCATAAAGATGAAAATCTTACGGAAGCTGTTCCGCAGAGCGATTAGTAGCACATTCCCCTCCTGAATAAAGTGGTAAAGCTTAAGAATACGGTAAATCCTAAGTAACCTAAGGGCTCTAATTACAATTAGGGGCTGCACGGCTGGTACTGCTATGGCGATAAAAGTAGGTAGGATGGCCAGCAAATCGACAACACCAAAAAAACTAAATATGTATTTTTGGGGCTTTGGACTGCAAACTATTCGAAGGATATACTCGGCGAGGAATAGGATGGTAAAAACCCACTCAGCTGTGAATAGGGTAGTTCCGTGGGTAAGCCTTACTTCGGGAATGCTCTCAAGCATTACAACCCCAACGCTAATAAGAATTACAACCAGCAGAACCTCATCGAATAGCTTGCCATGGAATGTGTCCGACTTGAATATAATGTCGTACATCTTTTTCTTCCATTCGCTCTGGCCTTTACCCTTCGCCATTGGTTTAAATTTGATCAGTTTTTGAAATTACACAAAAGCACAATCCCCATCTCCCTCGGCAAATGTAGCTCCTTTTTCTATTATGTCCACAACCTTTTGTGATGCATAAAAGTTGCGCTTCTGGCTTTTCGATAGTAGGCCAAGAGGGAAGATGCTACTCAGTGCATCTGCAATGGGCTGGTTAAATGTAGTTAGCCTGTTACACCCCATGGCAAGAGCGTGCTTTGCGATTACTTTAGCGAATAATTTCTCTTCATTGATATTGCAAATCACGTATGGTGTAGTTGCAAAGCCATCCCTATTGTTAATCATAATAATTCCAAGTAGTTGGTTTTGCCTGTATACTTTGAGTAGCAGCTGCTCAAACTTTTTTGGTGACGACGAGAAGTAGTACTTGTCGCCAATCCTATCGGCAAGTGGCGATGATACCAACCACGGATGGCGTAATATCCACTGCAGATCGTTGCCTGATCTTGCAGTTGGGGTAATGGTTAATGTGCTGGTGAAGATATCTCTGACCTCATTGTCGGGATAGGCGAGGTACTCAATGCTAATCCCCTTGGTGCGAATTAGTTTTCCAAAAAGAGGGATCGGGTTTAGCAGCTCAAGGATAAAGTCTATTGAATGCCAAATGGGTTTTAGCGCTTTGTAAGTAGGCCCCTTAGCCGGAAGGATCTTGGCCAGGCAGGGCCTTAGGTAGAATCGTCGCCCTTTCAGCGTTTCTAGCAGCTGGAATCTGCTGGTTTTATCGTACACCGCCTTCGACTCCAAAGCGTAGTTAGTGAAAAGTAACTTCTCGCCCCAGTCAGAAAAGGCAGCGGCAAAAAGTGCGGTTGCTATTCCTTTTCTGCGTAGCTTGGGGTTTACCCAGTTGCCACTTAGCCATCCAACCTTTATGGCTTTGCCATTTTTAAAAATTGTATCGGAAAGGATGGTGCGATACCCCACAAGTTCATTATCAATATAGGCAAGGTAAAGTGCAATGTCGTTGTCCGAAGCTCGCGGATTGTTAATGTACGATATAGCCCTGTGGCGGCTAATGGGGATAATCTCCCAACTTGGGTACTCTGGCGACGAGACCAGCGCACTTAGCTCCGATAGTTTTACTCTTCTTATACCAATCATAGCGAGATGTTTGCCTTGTGCTTGTTGATAATCCGTTTGGCCAAATAGTAATTCAATTCACCCTGAATAATCTGCCTTGCATTTCTACCAATCACCTCAAGGGGTATTCTGTTGATAAATTTGTGCGTATTTGTAGGTTTGTAGCCCGATGTGCCCATCAGCAGGTCACATATCTTAGGGTTATCCTTTAAAATATATTTGTAAAATGCAGCGGAAACCCCATCGCTTGAGAATGGGAATGCAAAAATCCTTGGCTGGTTTGGGATGTTTTCCTGCACCCACTGCAAGCTGCTCTCCACTTGTTCTATTTGCTCATCAAGCGTTATGTTTGCAAAGTTTGGGTGGTCCATGCTGTGTGCCCCTATGGTAAATCCATCGTTGGCCAGTTTTAAGGTTTCCTCCGTGCTGAGGTAAGGCTTACTAACTCTAAGGTACTTTTCAAAATCGACTCCAAGCTCGCTGGCCAGCTTATGCAATAGCTCGCGCTGGGAGAAATCCACATGGCCAATCCATTGAGCAAATTTTTTCGATGGAATTATTGGCCTGTCGAAATAGGGCTTTGCCCCGTCGGGCAGCTCAACCATCGCCCCGTTGCTAAGGATTTTGTCAATTAGTAGGCTTGCCTTGCATCGGTACAGCATATCGTTATTGTCGATAAACGATGGGTTTACGAATACCGTTGCGGGTATTCCTTTGGCCTTTAGTATGGGTGCTGCCATGTGGGCAACCTCGCTAAACCCATCGTCGAAGCTAAGCAAAAGCTTAGGCTTAGCCTTATTCTTTGATGATACGTTTTGAAGATAATCTTTTACATCGGTTGGCTCGAAATGGCGTGCAAGAAAATCAAGATCCTTCTCAAACTGTTCGGGGCTTACGATAGGGTACAAATGTTTTATGTGTGCTGGTGCATTGTGGCTTATGGTGTGGTAAAAAGCAGCAACAAGCCCAGGCTTTACAATTCGCACCGAAAGGCCAAAGGGTAGGGGTGAGGCTATGGTTTTAATCAGATCTCTGAGCATCACTTGAAGAGTTTCAACATCCAGGGCAACCTGTTGATTGTAATATGGCTGTACTCGCAAGGAGTAGCCCCAAAGCCTTTGTAGAATCGTGCAATGGACTCGATGTTAGAGCCCTCAAAGTCGAGCACAAGGTTTTGCTCAGCATTCTGATGGATGTAGTGATCAACTAGTGCGAACATGGCCCGTTGGGCTTTTCCCTCAGGGGTCGACGATGCCAACAGATAGATAACCTTTCCGTTCGATTTAAGGAATAATGCCCCCGCGCACAGCTCGTTGTGCGAGTTGTATGCGCCAAGCATCTCGCCCACTCCATTGCCAACGGCTTGGGTTACCAGCTGCTTTACCATACTGAAATGCTTGGGATGTAGTTTGGCCGCATTGTGCTTGCGCTTGAGTTCAACGAGTTCTATGGCAGTGATGCTGCGTGCAACGGATATGTTGTATGCAACGGCGCGCGAAACGTTCCGCTTGGTGTTTGTGCCATATCGGTTCGATAGGATTGAGTATGGCTCAATTAAATCGAGATGGTGGGTAACCCTAGGTACTACCTTTGCCTTAGGGTAATGGGTTTTGTTGTAGGTGTTAAGGTTTATGGCTATGAACTTGTACCTATCGGGAATTGCGTTCAGAAAGCGGCTAATTAAATCTTGGCTTATGGCAGTGGTTGAAAATAAACCCAGCTGCTGAGTAAAAAAAGGTTGGTATATATAGTTTATGCCATATTTAGTTTTGCAGGGCAAGGGGAAAACCGCTTGGTAATCATCACCAACCAAACCGCACCAATCCTCCGATACAATATCGAGATACCATGAGTACCCATATACCATTCCATTTACCGAGCGGGCAATGCAGCTGTCCCACTTGGTCGTATCAATATCGTCTCGTTTTAAAAAATCTATTTTCAATTTGCTGCTTGTATAACTTAGGTATTACCAATCTGGTTAATCCCGTTTACTATTCTCTCAAAAACATCTTCCCAACCCTTCCACTCATTTGCCCCCGATAGCGACTCGTTGTGCCAAGTGGTTACAAATGTACCGCCTACCTCACTAACCGTTCTGGCCAGCTTAAGGGTTGTGTCAACCGCTTGGTCGGGATCGAAGGCGCCAAGCAGTGCCCTGTCCATCACCTGAAATGGCACAACTCTCAAAGATAACTCTTTTTCGCTTTTCAAATCGTAAAAGTTAAAGGGCGTGCAGGTGCTAGCCCTAAAGCCTATGGCGTTTGGATACCCCATGGTGTAGTCTTCCTTAATGCCTACTTCAACAAGTGTTCGGTAGGTCTCGGGCAGCGATAGCTTGAGGAAATGCTGACGGCTCTTCAGTATATCCTGCTTACAGCAAGCTGTTAGTAGCGATATTTCCTTGCCTACGCTACTTGCATTGCTGTTGGAGGCATAGGACGGATGCACTCCAATTTCGAACCGGTTGGCAATTTCCTTTAGCAATAGCTGCATAGCTCCTTTTGTTACGTTGATATTTCTGTCGTATCGTGTTCTTTTACCCCCAAGAATGAACCAAACGGCATTCGGATTTAGGCTCAATACTCTAAAAACCTTTTGGTAGGTATCGTAAGGGTCGTAACTGTTAATGCCCAGCATAAACCTTAGCCGATTGGTAAAATCGCAAATCCGACCCTTGCGAATTGAGTTAGCAAGCGCCAGTACATTGTGCCCAATCCCCTTGTGTTTATAGGCGTATGCATTGTCGATATCGATGGTGGGAATAAACTCAAATTTCCGTTTTGCAATTTGAACGTAGGGGAATTTTTCTTCTATAGCCTTGGCCAGTTCACCTACCCAGATATCAACGAGTGGTATGTTTAGGGCCCTATGCTTGTGAGCCAAACTGTTGTGCACCTCAAATCGGCCATGAATATCGGTTCCTTCTGTAATGTACTCCTCGTATCGGCTGATTAAAAAAAATGTTGCAGCAAATAAATCGAACGAAACATATTCTGTATCAGAACTTATTAGTTGTTTAGTTAGCGATTCATGGTTCGGAATAGCAAACGATTGTTTAATTATTTTGTTTTCGAAAAGAAGCTTGTGTGGAGTAATGTTGATACAATTACTAGCTTTGTTCTGGCTGTACGATAGCTTGGGACCCATATACTGGTTTAGCTCATCAAGCTGCTGGGTAATAGCTATGCTAAAACCCAGCATATTGCTGAGGATATGGTTGAAGGTGTACTGTATCCTTGGGGTAACTGTTGGTGCGTAAACCAGAAAATCCATACTATAGCCTAAAGAGAAAGAGCTAATGTACCCAAAATATATGAAATAATTGAGGCTTATCTTCACATTTGCGTTTTCAAATCTTTCAGCTAAGAGATTAACTCATTATTAGTGTTTAATAAACTTTTATGGCGATGAAAAGAATTAATACTGTAATTACTGGAACGGGTAGCTATATCCCCAATAGGATTGTTAAGAACAGCGATTTTGTAAAGCAAGTTTTCTTTGAGAAAGATCAGACAGCCATTGAGGGAGATGGCGAGCTGATAGTGAATAAGTTTAGGGATATAACCGGTATCTCCGAACGCCGTTGGGCTACCCAAGAGCAAAACACCTCCGATATTGGCGCCATTGCTGCCGAAGAGGCAATAAAGCAGGCTGGGATTGATCGTGAGACTATCGACCAGATAATTGTGGCTCATAATTTTGGCGACGTTTTCCCCGATACCATTCAAACCGATGTGCTGCCAAGCCTTGCCTCGCGGATAAAGAATAAGCTTAATATCCAAAATTCGTCATGCATACCCTACGACTTAATCTTCGGATGCCCAGGTTGGATACAAGGGGTAATTCAGGCCGATGCTTACATTAAATCGGGACTGGCCAAACGGTGCTTGGTAATTGGGTGCGATGCGCTGTCGCGGGTTATTGATGTGTACGACCGCGATTCGATGATTTTCTCCGATGGTGCTGGTGCTGCAATAGTTGAGGCAGCTGAGGGCGATGAGCCAACAGGAATACTGTCAACCGCTATGGTTTCGCATACCAACGAGGAGGCCTACTACTTATACCTAGGGCGATCGAATGCCCCCGATAGCAACCCTAGCATTAGGTATATCAAAATGCATGGACGAAAGATTTACGAGTACTCCCTGTCCAACGTGCCAGCGGCTATGAAAGTGGCGTTGGAAAAGTCGGGACTGCCTATTTCCGATGTGAAAAAGGTGCTTATTCATCAGGCCAACGAGAAGATGGACGAGGCCATAGTGCAACGATTTTACAAGCTGCACGGTATTCGCAGAGACGTTTCCCATGTGATGCCCATGAATATTCACGAGCTCGGCAATAGCTCAGTGGCTACAGTGCCCACGCTTTACGATATGATCCTCAGAGGACAGGTACCCAATCATGCCATTACCCAAGGAGATGTGCTGGTTTTTGCCTCAGTGGGCGCGGGGATGAATATTAACTCGTTTGTTTACAGGCAATAGTTCTGTTTATAAGGGTTTAAGGTTGCACAAAATCAATATAGTGGGTGTCTAATCGTTTGTGCTTTACCAAGAAAAAATCATAATCTCAAGGATAAGTGAATAAATAACCTTACTTTTGCGCCCGTAACCAATATTTTAATCGATATGGACGAGGACCCTTATCCTAGTACAAAGTGTAATTCAAACTAGTCTGTAAGGGTCAAGTGCATCCTTGCAGACCAAAACTGTAAGGAGATTATGACAGAAATAGCAGTAAACTTCCAGGAGCTAATCGAAGAGAAGCAGTGGAAGAGGTTACGGGATGAGATCATCCAGCTAGAACCCTATTTAATTGCCGAAGTTATTGAGGAGCTGTCCGATGAGGATGATATCATCGTGTTTAGGCTTCTGCCCCGCGACTTGGCAAAGGATGCATTCCAGCACTTAAATCACGATAAACAGGAGGAGATAATTGAGGGCCTAGCCCAAAACGTTAGCAAGCTGTCGAGCCTGCTTAACGATTTGGATCCCGATGACCGTACAGCCTTTTTCGAGGAGCTGCCCGGGCAAATCACTATGCGTCTCATCCAGCTGCTGAGGCCCGAGGAGCGAACCGTGGCTACCAAGCTATTGGGTTTCCCCAAGGATAGTATTGGCCGATTGATGACCCCGGAGTACGTGGCGGTTAAGCCTCACTTCACGGTGGAGGAAGCCTTGGATCATATCCGCAGGTACGGCCGCGACTCCGAGACCCTAAACGTGGTTTACGTTGTTGATAACGATTGGCGTTTAATTGACGATATCCGCATTAGGGAAGTACTGCTGGCCACCCCCGATCAAAAGATCGAGGATCTTATGGACAATCGTTTCATGGCACTACATGCATTCGACGACCAGGAAGTGGCCATCAGGGTTTTTCAAGATCAGGATAGGGTAGCACTACCCGTTACTGACAATGATGGGCTACTGCTTGGTATTGTTACCTTCGACGATATGATGGACGTGGCCGAGGAGGAGAACACCGAGGACTTCCACAAGTTCGGTGCATTCCAGGATGCCATTGTAAACCCACTGAAGGCCAAAATCACTTTGCTGTATAAAATGCGCGTATTTTGGCTTACCGCATTGGTGTTTATGAATATTCCTTCGGGAAGCATTATTGAGAGTTTTGAAGCAACCCTTCAGCAGGTCGGTGGGCTTTTACTATTTCTTCCGTTAATTATTGCCAGCGGGGGTAACGCAGGAGCACAATCTGCAACATTAATGATCCGTTCGCTGGCAACCGGTGATGTTGAAACTAAGGACTGGTTTTTACTTGTTGGGAAAGAGTTTTTTGTATCGCTAATGCTAGGTGTTACCATGGCCCTTGGTGTAAGCCTTATCGCCAGTGTGCGTGCACCAGAAATTGTGATGGTGGTAGCCAGCTCCATGACCCTAACAGTTGTTACTGGTAGTATTTTGGGTCTTATGCTGCCCTTTGTTTTCACCAAGCTAAAACTCGACCCCGCCACAGCAAGCGCACCTCTTATTACCTCAATGGCCGACATTGCTGGGGTTTTAATTTATCTTTCCATTGCCACTTGGTATTTTGGGCTATAGCTAGTGTTGGCCACACAAATTGATAAACTGCTGAATACCGATATGTACTCAGCAGTTTATTCGTTTCTGCTGGAGCATCGTTGCAGTTGCTTTTCAACTGTAACTTTAAATGTCGCAAATTACTACCTGTCAACCCAAACAAAATTTATATATTTACCCTCAAATATATGCGAACATCATTATTTGAACCATATAAACGCTCCGTATATGAATGCAAAAAATGGAAAAATACTAGTTGTTGACGATAACGAGGATATTCTTTTCGCCTTAAAGCTATTGCTCAAGCCACACGTTGAGCTGGTGCATACTACGGCAAATCCAAACGATATCCCCGATTTGCTAGGCAAAACAGAGTATGATGTAATTCTCCTTGATATGAACTTTACCAAGGATGCCATAAGTGGTCAGGAGGGGTTTAGCTGGCTGGAGCGTATTCTTGGAATTGAGCCATCGGCCATCGTAGTGTTTATAACTGCCTATGGCGATGCCGAAAAGGCTGTGAAAGCAATAAAGGCAGGTGCCACCGATTTTATCCTCAAGCCTTGGCATAACGAGAAGTTGATTGCAACCGTGTCCTCGGCCGTTAAGCTTAAGCAATCGCAAAAGCAAGTTTCCGATTTAAAGGAAAGGCAAAAGGAGATTAGCAATGTTATGGATAGTCCCTTCCATGACTTTATTGGCAAGTCGGAGGCCATGCTCAGCGTGTTCAACACCATTAAAAAGGTGGCAAAAACCGATGCCAATGTTCTTATCCTAGGCGAAAATGGAACAGGGAAAGAGTTGGTGGCTCGAGCCCTTCACCGCGACTCCCCCCGAAGCGAGGAGGTATTTATTAGCGTTGACCTTGGGTCCATTGCCGAAACGCTATTCGAGAGCGAACTCTTTGGCCATGAGCGTGGCGCCTTTACCGATGCCAAGAAGGATAAACCGGGAAGGTTCGAGATTGCCTCGGGAGGCACGCTCTTCCTTGACGAAATTGGAAACCTATCGCTGCCATTACAGGCCAAGCTGCTCACGGTAATTGAGCGCAGGGAGGTTGTGCGCGTTGGGTCAAATAAGCCAAAGTCAACCGATGTTAGGCTGATTTGCGCTACCAACAACAACATACACAGTATGGTTGGCGAGGGTGCTTTTCGTCAGGATTTGCTGTATCGTATCAATACTGTTGAGGTTCACTTGCCACCCCTTAGGGAGAGATACGGTGATATTCCCTTGCTGGCAAACCATTTCCTGTCTGTTTACACCAAAAAGTACAAGAAGAAAATCAAGAATATCTCCGCCGAAGCTATAAAAAAGTTGGAGACCTACGGATGGCCAGGAAATGTTCGCGAGCTGCAGCATGCCATTGAGCGAGCAATCATTATGAGTGACTCTAACGTGCTGCAACCCGACGATTTCTTCCTTTCGAGCCAAAAGTCATCCACCGGTTCGTCAATGGAATTTGAAACCTTCAATCTCGATGAGATTGAACGATTAATTATTACCAAAGTGCTAAAGCAAAGCCAAGGGAATATAACCCAGGCCGCCAATGAGCTTGGTATTACCCGAACATCGCTTTATCGAAGAATGGAGAAGTATGATTTATAAGAAGTTTAGGGTTAATGCCACCATTAGGCTGATCCTCCTCACCGCTACCATTTTTGTCTTCTTTTACACTTGGGTGAATTTTGAATTTTTTATTACTCCTGTGCTCATTGCTGTACTTGCTTTAATGCAAGTGTACGCATTGTACAAGTATGTCGATAAAACCAATCGAGACCTGGCCAGCTTTCTCGAATCCATTCGATTCTCGGAGTTTACCCGCACTTTTCAGGTTGAGGGGATGGGTAGCTCGTTCGACGAGCTTAGCCGTGCGTTTAATGATGTAATTAAAGATTTTCAGACGGTAAGGAGCGAGAAGGAGGAGCACTTTCAGTACTTGCAAAGTATTGTGCAGAACATTGATGTAAGTGTTATAGCGTATCAACGCGACGGAACAGTTGAGATGATTAACAAATCGGCTAAACGTCTTTTTCAAATTACTGGGTTAAAGAACATTAAACAGCTTTATACCATTAGCTCCGAGCTGGTAGATAGGCTCCTCACGCTAAATCCAGGCGAGAACATCCTGGTTAAGGTTCAGCAGGAGGATGATATTTTGCAGCTTGCTATATATGGGACCGAGATTAAAGTGCAGGCTAAGCATATTGTATTGGCTACCATCAAGAACATTCAGAGCGTATTGGAGGAGCAAGAAACCGAAGCCTGGCAAAAGCTAATAAGCGTGCTTACCCATGAGATTATGAACTCAATCACCCCAATTGCTTCGCTGTCATCCACTATCGACTCTATGATTAAGTCCATTAATCAGACCCGAGAGGAGGATCCCAATGCAACCTTCGATGAGGAGACTGTGGGGGAGATACAGCAAGGATTACAAACCATTCACAAGCGAAGCACTGGGCTAATGCATTTTGTAAATACCTACCGCAACTTAACGCGCATTCCCAAGCCTAACTTTCGCATTATTAAGGTTTCTGAGCTATTCAGTAGCATTGCGCCACTCCTCGACGAGGAGTTCCGACGGGCAAATATCCACTTTACGTTTGATGTGGATCCCGAAAACATATCCTTCTCAGGTGATGATGAGCTGTTAGAACAGGTTATAATTAATCTGCTAAAGAATGCGGTGCATGCACTTGACGGTTGTGCCCAACCCACAATTACCATGAAGGGATTTTTGAACAAGCGAGGAAGGGTAACCATTCAGGTATCTGACAATGGCGAGGGAATATTGCCTGAGGTGCTCGACAAAATTTTCATCCCATTCTTTACCACCAAGCCAAAGGGTTCAGGAATTGGGCTAAGTTTGTCGCGGCAAATTATGAGGCTACATGGCGGGAGCATAACAGCGTTCTCGCTACCAGGGCAGGGGTCAACTTTTACACTAACATTTTAGTATGGGTATAAACTACATAGTAAGCATTGTAGGTAAATACTTTTTTGGTATGGTTGGTGTTTCGTCTGTTTCCTCAGCAGCCACTGATTATGGCTATAACTCGCTTATTGGGTCTGTTAAACTCAACTGGTTGTCGGAGTGTTTTCAAACCTGCTCAATCTCGGCTCCATTGATAACCATTGCTGTGGTAACAGCAACTCTGGTATTTTTTATTGTGGGTTACTACCGAAGGAAGGACAAGCTGAGGATTGTAGAGCTTGAGCAAAGGCTCCTACTTTCGCAGATGAATCCTCATTTTATTTTTAACTCGCTCACAGCTATACAAAGCTATATCTTCCGAAACGATCCATACTTGGCTGGTAAGTATTTGGCCAACTTTTCCAAGCTAGTTCGGCTGATTCTAGAAAACTCTAGGGTTCAACATATATCAATTGGCAAGGAGAAGGAGACCATTGAACATTACCTCGATTTACAGCTCATGCGGTTCGATCATAAGTTTGAGTATACCATTAGCATATCGCCCGATATAAATTTGGAACACCACCTTATTCCGCCAATGCTAGCGCAACCCTTTATTGAGAATGCTATTGAGCACGGTATTATCCACCTTGAGGGTAAGGGGCACATTTGCATCAGGTTTTTATTTGAGGATAGCGGCCTGTTGCTTGAGGTTGAGGATAATGGGGTAGGCATAAAGCACTCTTCCGATATGGGCGATAGCAACAGGGAGAAACACCAGTCGTTAGCCACCCGTATAACGCGAGAAAGACTCAAAAACTTACGGAAAGTTTATGGCAGATTGGTGCGGATGGAGATAGTAAATTTGGCCAAAAGTACCGATGGCGAAGCACAAGGAACCTTGGTTCGGTTCCATATACCGCTAATTGTAAAATAGCGAAGCTATGATAACAGCAGTTATAGTAGATGATGAGGCCTTGGCTCGGGAGTCGTTGCTGAGCATGCTCAAGCTGTTTTGCCCAAACATCGAGGTTGTTGGGCAAGCGCACGATGTGCAATCGGGGGTGAAACTTATAACAGACCTAAGCCCCGATGTAGCCTTTCTCGATATCCAAATGCCCGATGGCTCAGGTTTCGATTTGCTTATGAACTTCAATCGAATCACCTTTAAGTTCGTGTTCATCACTGCATACCAGGAGTACGCCATCAAGGCATTTAAGTTTAGCGCCATCGACTACATTCTTAAACCTGTTGACCCCACCGATTTGATTAATGCCATTGAGAAACTGAGCGAGACCATTCGCGAGGAGGAGACAAACCACAAGTTCCAAACATTTGTCGATAACATTAAGACCAATAAGAATAACCCGCAGAAAATTCTTCTTAAAACCCTTGATGAGCTGGTTGTTGCCGAGGTTGGCAGTATTGTACGATGTGAGTCGCAAAGTAACTATACCATATTCTACTTTACCGATCGCCCCAAGATTATGGTATCGAAAACACTTAAGGATTTTGACGATCTTCTTTCCGACTCAGGCTTCTTTAGGGTACATCAGTCGCACCTTATAAATCTTAATTTTGTTAAAAAATACAATCGTTTTCCCGATAGTCACGTAGTACTAAATAATGATGAACACATTCCGGTGGCCGTAAGGAAACGTGATGTGCTAAAGGAGTTGCTTAAAAATCTGGATAAAAATAGGTTTGTTTTTTGATGCGTGAGTTATTCGTTGGATTTAACCCTAGGCTATGAGAATTAAATTAAATAGAGTTTTACTTGTTGCTTTCGTTGGGCTATGCACCTTCTTCGGTTACTCTGCACCAGTAGCCAACGATGTGGCTGGTTATCAGCAGGAGGTTAATACTCTAATCGATTCACTGAACGATTTGGCCTACAACAATCGTCGCAACAATCCTCGGCTGTCGTTGGAGTATGCCCTAAGGGCATTTCACCTGTGCGATAACGTAGATTACCCCAAGGGATTAGCAGGCGCCCTACACAGTATGGGTACGGCTAAAGTTGTTATGGGCCGGTATGACCAAGGGTTGACAGATCTTATGGAGGCAGTATCCATACGCGAGCAGATTGAAGATTATGTTGGCCTTATGTCGTCGTTAAATAACGTGGGGTACGCCTATTCCGAAATAAAGAATGATACAAGAGCCCTTGAGTTTTACCAAAAGGCCTTGTCGTACAGCAACCACACCAACGAGCCACGTGATGTGGGAATAATTATTAACAATATTGGACACGTAAGCCTAAGGCAGAACGATTTTGAAACAGCTCTGGAATATTTCTATAGGGCGCTTGAGGTAAACGAGCAATACGCTGACAGCAGGGGAGTCGCGACCACCCTTAGTAACATTGGGCTGGTTTATCATAAAACCGGATCGTATGCCAAAGGGCTAGAGTATCATATGAGGGCCTATGAGCTAGGAAAGGATCAGGACGACAAGTTTGGAATGATAGCAACTCTGAGAAACATTGCTGAGGCCTACTTACTCCAAGGAAGCTATACCGATGCCACAAATTTTGCCCTAAGGAGCATGCTGCTGGCTCAGGAGCTTGGGTCGTTAACTGAGGAGAAGAATACCGCAGCTATTCTTGCAAAAATATTTGAGAAAAGAGGACGATACAGAGATGCTGCAAGATATTTCAAGATTGAAAGCGAATTGAAAGACTCCCTATACAGTATTCAACAAACCGAGGCAATAGCTCAAATTCAAGCAGCTTTCGAGGTAGAGGGGCAAATAAAGGAAAATGAGTTTTTAAGAAAAGAGCAATCCATTAATGCTAAGGTGATAAAAACCCAAAAGTGGATGTTGTTCTTCTCTGGCGTGTTTTTAGTTGTTGTACTCGTAATGCTGGTTATTATTCTAATGTCGAATAGAAGGGTGAAGTCGGTAAACCACGAGCTTATCCAAAAGAATAGTGAGATTGTAACCCAAAAGGAGACTATTCAGCAAAAGGTTCAAGCCCTTGACGTGAAGAACAAAGAACTCGAGGATATTAACACCATAAAGAACAAGCTCATTTCTGTTATTGCACATGATCTGAAAAATCCATTCAATAGCATTTCTGGCTACTCAGAGTTGCTCATCACCGATTTTGCTGGCTATTCACCCGAGGATGTGGCCACATTTCTGGGGATTATACATGACAATGCCCTAAAGGGCAATATGCTTCTCGATAACTTATTACAGTGGTCAAGGCTACAAACCCGAACAATTCAATACCTTCCGGTGGTGCACAATATGAGCAGGCTGGTTGAGGATGAGCTGTTTTTAATGCAGCATAAGGCCAAAGAGAAGGGGATTGAGATAAAAAACAAAGTGCCCAATGGGCTAGAGATTTTTGCCGACTCCAATATGATTAAAACCGTTGTCCGTAATCTACTCTCCAACGCGCTTAAGTTTACCCCCAACGGAGGCGTTGTGTCCATCAAGGCAAAAGCTGAGGAGAAGTCGGTGCTGGTTTCTGTAACCGACTCTGGCGAGGGCATTGAACCTCACATAAAGGAGAAGCTATTTACCGGCGAGGCTGGGGTAACCACCACCAGCGAGAGCGGCGAAAAAGGTACTGGGCTTGGGCTTATGCTGTGTAAAGATTTTGTGCTTAAGCATAAAGGCGAAATTTGGGTAGAGAGCAAGCCGGGCGAAGGGGCTACATTCTTCTTCCGTTTGCCCAATAAACCCGCTAGTACTGGTGATGATGAGTAAAGGCTAGGCTCTGCTTACTTAATTCCAATAGCTATTTCATTAATCCCTTTCCTTTGCCGAGGAGCCAATGCTCTTTTCCTGTTGCTTTCGCTCAGGCTGTCGGTGTTCCCCGAAAATCCTATTGCAATTGCTGCTACTGGTTTTAAATCATCAGCAATCCCAAGCATTGCTTTAACCATATCCCTATCGAAACCGCCCATTGGGTGCGATGCAAGCCCAAGGGCATCGGCCTGAATCATTAGGTTTGCAGTGGCCATGCCTGTATCGTGTAGTGCATAACCATTGGGCTTACCAGTTTTTGCCAGCACCGTGTTTGCAACGCTAAAAATCAGCATCGAAGCATTTATTGCCCACTCCTTGTTGCCTTCAGCTAGCGTGTTAAGGGCATTGCTGTATTGCTCCCAGTTGTCTCGGGTAACGTAGTAGAACTGCCATGGCTGCTCGTTGTATGATGAGGCAGCCCATCGGGCAGCCTCAAAAAGCGAGTTAATTTGTTCCTGCGAAAGCAGCTTCGGCTCAAAAGCCAACTCACTTTTTCTGTTCACAATATGTTTTAGCACCTGATTGCTCATTCTGTTAACTTTTTTGTTTATACTATCACAACAAATGTAAGCAAATATTAGTTCACTATGTTTCTTAACATACAGGTTTCTAGGTGTTAAATATTTGAAAATTGGGAAACTTGCCTTATGATTGTGTAAAAATTAGAGTATCTTTGTAAAAGATGTAATTACTTGTATATTAATTTATTAAAATCGAAACAGTTATGATGACAGCAAAAGACTACATGGCCCGTGAGGATAAGTACGGTGCGCACAACTACCACCCGCTACCAGTTGTACTTGAGAAAGGCGAAGGTGTTTTCGTTTGGGATGTTGAAGGGAAGAAGTACTACGATTTCCTTTCGGCTTACTCTGCCGTAAACCAGGGCCATTGCCATCCAAAAATTGTTAACGCAATGGTTGAGCAAGCCAAAACGCTTACCCTAACCTCTAGGGCTTTCTATAATAACGTGTTAGGAGAATACGAAGAGTACATTACCAAGTACTTTGGTTACGACAAGGTTCTTCCTATGAACACAGGTGCCGAAGCCGACGAAACAGCCATTAAGCTCAGCCGTAAGTGGGGTTACCAAAAGAAAGGTGTTAAGGATGGTGAGGCCAAAATTATTGTTTGCGAAAACAACTTCCACGGTCGTACCACTACCATTATCTCTATGAGTACCGATCCCGATGCCAAAGCGGAGTACGGCCCATACACCCCCGGTTTTGTAGTTATTCCTTACAACGATATCCCTGCCCTTGAGAAAGCCTTGGAAGATAAGAGCGTGGTTGCTTTCCTTGTAGAGCCTATTCAGGGCGAGGCTGGAGTATTTGTGCCAGACGAAGGATACCTTACAAAAGTATCGGAGCTGTGTAAGAAAAACAACGTTCTTTTCATTGCCGATGAGGTGCAGACAGGTATTGCTCGTACTGGTAAAATGCTAGCTTGCGATCATGAAAACGTTCGTCCTGATATTCTAATCCTTGGTAAAGCGGTTTCGGGTGGTGTATTCCCTGTATCAGCTGTACTTGCCGACGATGATATCATGCTTTGCATTCAGCCCGGACAGCACGGTTCTACCTTTGGTGGCAACCCTATTGCTGGCAAGGTGGCCATAGCTGCCCTTGAGGTGATTAAGGAGGAGAAGCTTGAGGAGAATGCCGAGCGTCTTGGCAAAATCTTCAGAGAAGAATTCCGCAGCATTAAGAGCGATATGATTGAGCTTGTTAGGGGTAAAGGTTTGCTAAATGCTGTTGTAATCCGCAACCAGCCTGGCAAAACTGCTTGGGACGTTTGCGTTGCTATGGCCGAGGCAGGTGTATTGGCCAAGCCAACTCATGGTAACATAATCCGCTTTGCTCCACCTCTTGTAATAACCGAGGAGCAGCTGCGCGATGCTATGGATAAGATTAAAGCAGTATTCAAAAAATTTGAATAATTGTTAATTCAAAATCGAAAAAAGTGAGCCGTTGCTATTGTAGTAACGGCTTTCTTTGTAAATTGGCACTATAATTGGTTGGTGTATAAACACTTTAAAACATATTGGTATGGTTAAGATATCCCATTTGATGACTTTTGCGTGCCTTGTAACTATGCTGCTCTTCTCGTCAAGTATAAGCGCTCAAGAAATTATTTATGTGAAAGGGGCAACTGGTGAGGCCGAAATTGTGGGCCGAATAAGCGAGGAGGAGGCTCGTAGGCAAGCATTGAACAATGCAAAGGTCGAGGCGCTGCGTCGGGCAGGGGTAGGAGAAAAGATTCAAACCTACGAGAACCTTTTTAGGAGTGAATTTAACAACGACTTCACCGAGTTCTTTAGTACCGACATTCATGCTGAGCTGCAAGGGGCAATACAAAACTACGAGATTGTAAGCCATCGTCGGAAAGTCGACGAGGTTACAAACCTATTTATGGTTGAGGTTACTATAGATGCATCGGTGATATTATACTCAACAAAGCCCGACCCAACTTTTAATGTAAAGGTCGATGGTATAAAAGGAATTTATGATGAGGGCGAGTTCATTACGTTTTCTATTTTCTCAACCCAGGATTGCTATCTGCATATCTTTAGCATTACCGATAACTACACCGGGCTTTTATATCCTAACAATTTTGAGAAGTTCCAACTCATAAATGGTAATGCCGAAATGAAGTTCCCCTTTGGGCATTTAGATTACGAGGCATTCAAGAGTGGAAAAGGGGTTGATACAAATAGAATGGTTTTTGTTTTTACCAAGAGTCCAGTCCAATTTTTAAATCATACCGGCGAGGAGCAACTCACATCATCCGAAACCATTTTTTCATGGATATACAGCATAATGCCCAACGAGAGAGTGGTCGATTATCATGCCTTTACCGTTAGGTAACACCACTGTAGAATTAAAAAACCGCCCCTTAACGAGGCGGTTTTTTTATTGCAATTGAATCTGATTACTGCTCATTGATTGCTGCTTGTGCTGCTGCAAGGCGGGCAATTGGAACGCGGAATGGAGAGCAACTAACGTAGTTCATGCCCACGCGGTGGCAGAACTCAACTGAGCTAGGCTCACCTCCATGCTCACCGCAGATACCGACCTTAAGATCCTTACGGGTTGAGCGGCCACGGTCAACGCCTAGTTTAACCAGCTGGCCAACACCTTCCTGGTCAAGTACCTCAAATGGATCGTTCTTTAGAATACCATTCATGGTATAGACTGGTAGGAACTTGCCAGCATCGTCGCGGCTATATCCAAAGGTCATCTGGGTAAGGTCGTTGGTGCCGAAGCTGAAGAACTCGGCCTCCTTGGCAATCTGATCGGCCATTAGGGTTGCACGAGGTATTTCTATCATGGTTCCAACCAAATACTCAACCTTGTCACCCTTCTCCTCAAATACTTTCTCGGCGGTTTTACGGATGATCTGCTCTTGGTTTCTGAACTCCTCAACGGTTCCGATAAGAGGAATCATAATCTCAGGAATGGCAACTACGCCTTTCTTCTTGAGGTTAACAGCAGCCTCTATGATAGCGCGAGCCTGCATCTCGGTAATCTCAGGGTAGGTAATGCCCAAACGGCAACCACGGTGTCCCATCATGGGGTTAAACTCGTGTAGGTCGTCAACGCGGCTCTTTACCTCAGTAGCTGAAATTCCAAGCTCAGCGGCCATATCTTTCTGGTTGGCCTCCTCGTGGGGAACAAACTCATGTAGAGGGGGATCGAGCAAACGCACGGTAACAGGCAGCCCGTCCATAGCCTCGAAAATGCCCTCGAAGTCCTCTCGCTGAATTGGAAGAAGATCTAATAGGGCCTTACGGCGGCCAGCTTCGTCGGTGGCAAGAATCATCTTACGCATAGCCTTAATACGGTCGCCTTCGAAGAACATATGCTCGGTACGGCAAAGCCCAATACCCTTGGCACCAAATTCACGGGCAATCTTGCTATCCTTAGGAGTGTCGGCATTGGTACGTACGCTCATGCGAGTGTATTTCTCGGCCAACTTCATAATATCGGCAAAGTCGCCGCTAAGCTCGGCAGCCATAGTCTTAATTTTACCTTCAAGTACTTGGCCAGTTGATCCGTTTAGCGAAATCCAATCGCCTTCCTTAAATACTTTTCCATCGCAGGTCATGGTTTTGGCGCGATAGTCAATCTTTACAGTACCAGCACCCGAAACGCAGCACTTACCCATTCCACGGGCAACAACGGCAGCGTGCGAGGTCATACCACCACGAGCGGTTAGGATACCCTTAGCTACGGCCATACCCTTAAGATCCTCTGGTGAGGTCTCAATACGAACAAGGATAGTTTCCTTGCCCTGTGCATGCCACGCCTCAGCATCCTCGGGGAAGAATACTATTTGACCAGTTGCAGCCCCTGGTGATGCGGGTAACCCTTTGGCTAGCACATTTGCTCCTGCAAGGGCAGCCTTATCGAATACTGGGTGAAGCAACTCATCGAGTTTTTGTGGCTCCTGGCGGAGAACAGCAGTTTTCTCATCAATTACACCCTGGCGAAGCATATCCATGGCAATCTTCACCATTGCGAAACCGGTGCGCTTTCCGTTACGGGTTTGAAGCATCCAGAGTTTTCCATCCTGAATGGTAAACTCGATGTCCTGCATATCCTTGTAATGATCCTCAAGTTTTTGCTGGATGGTATTAAGTTCGTTGTATGCCTCGGGCATGGTTTCCTCAAGCGAGGGGAATTTAGCTTTGCGCTCTTCCTCAGTGATGTTCTGAAGTTTAGCCCAACGCCTTGAGCCCTCGAGAGTAACCTCCTGTGGTGTACGGATACCAGCAACCACATCCTCGCCCTGAGCGTTGATAAGGTACTCGCCATTGAAGATATCCTCGCCGGTTGCAGCATCGCGGGTAAAGGCAACCCCTGTGGCTGAGTTATCGCCCATATTGCCGAATACCATAGCCTGAACGTTCACAGCGGTACCCCAATCGTCGGGGAGTTTGTACATACGACGGTATGCAATGGCGCGGTCGTTGTTCCAGCTGTTGAATACGGCCATTACTGAACCCCATAGCTGCTCCCATGCGCAAGTTGGAAAGTCTTTGCCAGTCTTATCCTTAACCGCCTTTTTGAAACGCTTTACAAGCTCTTTAAGATCTTCGGGTGAGAATTGAGTATCCAGCTCTATACCGCGCTCCTCCTTCATATGGTCGATAATCTCTTCGAAAGGATCATGATCTTCTTTCGATTCGGGCTTCATACCCATTACCACATCGCCAAACATCTGAATAAAGCGACGGTAGCTGTCCCATGCAAAACGAGGGTTGCCGGTTTTGGCTGCTAGTCCTTCTACTACCTCGTCGTTTAGGCCCAGGTTAAGAACAGTGTCCATCATTCCGGGCATCGAGGCGCGTGACCCTGAGCGAACCGACATAAGCAGTGGGTTCTCTTTGCTGCCGAACTTTGTGCCCATGATGCCTTCAATCTTTTTCATGGCTGCTTCAACCTCAGGTTTAAGTAGCTCTATCACTTTATCCTCACCTAGCTGATAGTACTCAGTACACACCTCGGTGGTTATAGTAAAGCCTGGAGGTACTGGAATTCCGATTAGGTTCATTTCTGCTAGGTTGGCACCTTTCCCGCCAAGCAACTCTTTCATTTTGCCATCACCATCGGCTTCCTTGTTCCCGAAGGTGTAAACACGTTTAGTAATCGACATTGTGATAAATTTTAGTTGTTGATTTATGATGAAATTATTGTTTGTTAAACAATTTTATCTGAGCTTACAAAATTATTAAAAATATTGGAATAGTAATTTGGTGATTATTAGCTAGGAGCTAATTTTTGCGCAAACGATACAGCACCAGTGCTATTGATGTGCTATTTCTTTTTCTGAACCTGCTGTTAAATGGCTTGTGCTGTATGTCTTCTTGTCGAGCAGTGCAAGTGTAAAAGGCTAGCTGTGCATAGGTCAGCTAGCTATTAAAATCTGTTGAATTGATTGTGGGTTTAGGTGTACAGCACGATGTAAAGGGGTAGGAATATTGCGATAAATATGCCAATGGATGATTGACTGAAGAAGTTTTTTGCGTAAAGACCAGCTATCACTAGTGTGTCATCGGCAATGCTATACGTAATCGTTCCGCTTGTCATTGAGAAACTGTACTTAATGCTTTCGCCATTCTTCCCCCTCATACCCCACACCGAATTCAGGATGTTCTCCGACTTTAGCTCTGCCGTTGTGTTTTCTAACTCAATCAGAGCTTTTGTACGCCAGCTGTTGTAGGTTATACGCCCTACTATTCTATTTATATCATTATCCACAATAAGAGTCGATTGGCTTAAAAAGCCTTTTGTCTTAAATGTGTAACGTTTAGCGTTTATTGTTGCGGTGGCATCATTGGACCACGTTTTGCTATGTAAATTACCAATTGGGGTACCCAAGGTGAATAGCTGATAGGTTGAGCTGAAGACTCCCTTTTTCCAGTAGATAGTTTTCATAGTAATTATTTTTTGCTAGGCTAAAGTTTAAATAATTTCTCTATTTAGATTGACTTATCAATCAAATGTTTAATAAGTATATGATTTTTGTGTTCGCTTTTGAACGCTGATGTATTGAATGCGAACAGTTATGGTAAGTATGGAGTTGTTTAAGGTAAAGAAAAACAATGAAATAACGATTGTGGTACGATATGTGAAAATGTTCGGTTGTTATGCCTTTATGTTGTTTTTAAAACTATGAGCCATGTTTATAGTAGGATTTTTTGCCGGGTTGTTGTTCTTGCTCATTTTCGATTTGATTGTAGGAGCATACATTAAGTATAGGACAAACAGGGACTATTCCGAAAAATTAGATTTTTAAATTGATATTCAAGAATACTAAAGGGAGTGGTCGCTAATAGTTTTAATATCCTATGTTGTTTATATTTTTTGACGAGTATCTTGAACAATTGGTCTACTTTTGCGTCATAGTGATGTAGATTTATCAAACCCTATGAGTAAGATTTTTTTCAGCTTAGTGTTAGGCATACTTAGTTTCAGCGGCCCAATAGTTGCCTTTGCAGAGATTGATGCCGCCCGACGGTACAGCATAAGTGGATATGTTCGTGATGCAGCCACTGGAGAGGAACTTATTGGAGCAACAATCCTTATAAAGGAGTTAACCCAAGGTTCTACCTCAAATAGCTACGGGTTCTATTCCATTTCGTTAACTCCGGGTACTTACACATTTGTATTTTCTTATCTAGGTTATACAAAACAGGAGCATATTGTTCACCTGAACCGAAATGTAAGCCTAACCGTTGAGCTGGCAGAGGATCAAACCCAGCTGCAGGAGGTGGTCATATCGCGCGAGAGGCCCAACGCCAATATCACCCGGGGCGAGATGAGCGTGGCAAAGCTCGATATCAAAACCATTCAGCGAATGCCTGCTCTGCTAGGAGAGGTTGATGTTATTAAAGCTATCCAGCTGCTTCCAGGAGTGCAGAGCACATCCGAGGGTGCATCGGGGTTCAGCGTTAGGGGAGGGGCAATGGATCAGAATCTGATTCTCCTCGATGAGGCTACCGTTTACAACGCTTCGCATTTAATGGGGTTCTTCTCGGTATTTAACAACGATGCCATAAGGGATGTGAAATTATATAAGGGCGATATACCCGCATCCAGTGGAGGCCGACTATCATCGCTGCTGGATGTGCGGATGAAGGAGGGTAACTCTAAGGAGTTTGCCGCCGTGGGCGGCATTGGAACCATCTCGAGCCGGTTAACCGTGGAAGGGCCAATCCTTAGCGAGGCAACATCCTTTCTTGTGTCGGGCCGACGAACCTATGCCGATATATTTTTGCCATTTGCAGCCAACGAGAGCGTGAGGGATAACGAACTCTTTTTTTACGACTTGAAGCTAAAGGTTAACCATAGGCTCAACGATAACAATAGGTTCTTCTTGTCGGGTTACTTTGGTCGCGATATATTCCGCAACGACTTTGCAGGATTTGGCTTTGGCAACCAAACCCTAACCGCCCGATGGAATCACCTTTTTAGCCCCAAGCTATTCCTAAACACCTCGCTAATATATACTAGCTACGACTACTACTTGGGTGGTGGCTCGGGTGAAGTGAGTGGCTTCACGTGGTTGTCGGATATGCAGGATTATAGCGCCAAGTTCGACTTTAGCTACTTTTTGGGTAGCAGCAACACCATTCGCTTTGGAGCACAGAGTACATATCACGTTTTAAGTCCGGGTACAGCAAAGGGAGAGGGCGATGAGTCGATTTTTGGAGAGCTGCGTATTCCCAATGGGTACTCACTAGAGCACGGTGTTTATGCGCAGAATGAGCAAACCATTGGCTCCTTAATTTCTCTTAAGTATGGACTCCGGATGTCGGCTTTTCAGAATCTAGGGCCTGCAAAGGTTTTCAACTACAACCAGTTTTTTGAGGCCGAGGATTTTGTAGAGTATGGCGATAACGATTTTTACAATACATACGTCAACCTTGAACCCCGCCTTGGGTTTACCTTTGCTTTCAACGATAGGCAATCGGTAAAAGGGAGCTACTCCCGCACGGTACAGTACATCCAACAGGCATCCAACTCGGCGGCGGGTACTCCGCTCGACATTTGGTTCTCAGCATCACCCAATGTAAAGCCTCAACTTTCGGATCAATGGGCCGTTGGTTACTTTCAAAATTTCTTTAACAATGCTATTGAAACATCGGTTGAGGTGTACTATAAATCGATGAGAAATGTTGTCGATTTTAAGGAGTTTGCCAATTTGTTTCTTAATGAGAAGCTTGAGGGTGAACTTCGTATAGGTACTGCCGAATCCTATGGAGTGGAGGCGTTTGCTCAGTTCAATTTGGGACGATTCAATGGCTGGGTAAGCTACACCTACTCTAGGGCTTTCAGAACAATTGAGGATGTAAATCAAGGTAATCCATATCCGGCTCCCTACGATAAGCCCCACGATGTGTCCATAGTCACCAGCTACGATTTTAATGAGAAGCTAACCATTTCGGCCAATTGGATCTACGCACCGGGTGTTCCTGCAACCTTTCCTGCCGGACGATACGAGATCATGGGTACTGTTATTCCTCTGTACACATCGCGGAATTCATTTAGATACCCCGATTACCATAGGCTCGATTTTGCATTAAGCTATAGACCAAGGGCAAAAACCCAAAGGAAATGGCAGGGAGAGTGGAATCTGTCGGTTTATAATGTGTATAACAGAAAGAATGCGTGGGCAATAAATTTTGTGCAGGATAGGGCTAACCCAAGCGAAACCTATGCCGAGATGACCTACCTGTTCTCCATATTACCAGCCATAACCTATAACTTTAAGTTCTAGACTAGGAGTTACTATGAAAAACACTTCAAACATAATCAGATTATTACTCTTAACCCTTGTTGTTGGATTGATGTGGAGCTCCTGCACCGAGGTGATAGACATTGAGCTCGATAGCACCTATACTCGGCCAGTAATATTTGGACAGATTACCACCGACACAACGGTTCATAGGGTTACCATAACCTCCACTGGCGACTATTTTAAGAACTCGTCTCCTCAGGGAATCTCTGGTGCAGATGTCGAAATTTTTGATGGTACTACCTACTATCCCCTCAACGAAAGTGAAACAGAGAAAGGGGTTTACCTTGCCCAGCCCAATTTTTATGGCGAGGTGGGCAAAACCTACACGTTGCTCGTTAGTAATCTCGATCTGCTGGGCGATGGCGTTTTGACGAGCCATTCGGCTAGTAGCACCATTTTACCTTTGGGCGATGTGGACTCCATTAGGGTTGTATACCGCCAGCTGTGGCAAGGGTGGGAGGTGCAAGGTTTTGCCAAGGATCCTGCTGATACACGAGATTTTTATAAGTTCTTAATATACATCAATAACGAGTTGCAAACCGATTCGCTGAGCAATTACTCATTAGTCGACGATACCTTCTTCAATGGCGAGTATACCAATGGTGTTACCATCACTTTTTTTAGCGATAGAAGGGGGGCGGTGTCCGAAGGCGATACCATTACCGTTGGGTTTTGTGGTATAACCGAGGATTACTTTCGGTTTTTAAGCGAGGCGCAGGAGGCTTCGTGGCGCTCTGCTCCGCTGTTTAGTGGTCCGCCTGCTAATCCACGTACAAACCTTACCAATGGTGCAATTGGTTACTTTGCTGCATACTCCGTTAAAAGGGCAAGCGCATCGGTATTGCCACGGTAATAGCTTTACTTCTACTGCCTATTTCGTAGAAATACAATTAAATAGGGGGTTAATTGGGTAGGTGAGTCGAAAAGTCAATATAAACCAGGCACCGAGCGAATCTCCCTCCTCTCAGGCCATAACCTGCCAGGTAGGCTCTACGAGGGCACCTTCAAATTTTAAAAGGCAAAACTTAAACAGTTCCTAAGCGTTTGCGCTTTTGTGACTTTGCGTTTAATTCAAACACAACTACCACAGATATTGCAGCGGAGCTACTACTATAAATACTTGGTCAGAATATCGGCAGTTTTCGATACCGCATTGTTGCATATCTTTGCAAGCAATCCGCTCTCGTTGGCAAGCTGCTTTAGCTCTGGGTTGTTTAAATCTACCTTGGTTAGCTCAAGGCATTGCGTAGCCCCCAGCTCCTTTCTGCACTCATTAACATACTGCCCAACCATTTCGGCCAGCCTATTTTTCGCCTCCAAATCATCGGGTGCGTAGTTTCCGTGGCGTAATCCTAGCACAATGGCGCCAGCATTAATGGCTCCGCAAATGTTTTGGGTTCGGCCAACCCCTCCTCCAAGCCCTGCGGCCATTCTAAAGGCCATTTCTTCCTCTATCCCTGCAATATCGGCAAAGGCAATAAGAATTGCTTGGGCACAGCTGTACCCGTTGTCGAAAAGGGCTAACGCCTTGTTTCTTCTTTCCATATTTTTAATCAGTTTGTACTCAAATTCATCTGTTTTTGTATATTTGGCAGTGTAACCTCTAACCCAACACCCTATGCGATTTCCAAAGTTAAAATTTTCTGGTTACCTATTCGCCTTCCTCGTACTGTTAGTTTTTACCCTTTTCCCCATCCTGGCCATTAAGCTAACCTCACCTCCCCAGCCCCAGAGCATTAGTGCGCCTGCCGATGTGTTCTCGGCAGCTAGAGCATTTATTCATATCGAAAAAACTGCCCAATGGCCACATATGGTTGGTAGCCCTGAAAAGGAAGTGGTGTGCAATTACATAGTTGAGGAGTTGGAACGGATTGGCCTTGAGGTAGATGTTCAGTCCACCACAGTTGCCAGCTACGATGGATTCCCGGTTTTTGCAAACGTAACCAATGTTGCAGGTCGTATTAAAGGAACCAACCCTTCGCAAGCGCTACTGGTTGTTGGGCATTACGATACTCAGCCCCATACGCCTGGTGCTGCCGATGATGGCATAGCTATTGGCTCAATGCTTGAGGCTGCAGAGGTAATTAAAAATCACTTCGACCTCGAAAATGATATTGTATTCCTATTTACCGATGCGGAAGAGGTTGGGCTACTGGGTGCCGAGGCCTTTGTGCAGGATCATCCCTGGATGATGGATGTTGGCCTGGTGCTAAATATTGAGGCTAGGGGTAATATGGGGCCTGCACTGGCATTCGAGGTGAGTTCGCAAAACGGATGGATTATTAAGGAGTTTGCCAAGGGAATGGAAAGGCCTTTTGCTGGCTCGATGATGTACGAGGTTTACCAAATGATTCCTAACAACACTGACTTTACAGTGTTTAAGAATGCAGGCTTATCGGGCTTTAACGTGGCCATTGTGGATGGATTTGTAAATTACCATAGCGCAACCGATACTCCCGAAAATCTTAGCTTGGCAAGTTTGCAGCATATGGGCAGCTACATAATGAGCTTTGCTCATCATTTTGGTAATATCCCCATTGTCCAAACCAAAGCCCCCGACTTGGTGTACTTCAACTTCCTTGGTCATAAAATGCTGTATTTCCCTTCGGCTCTTAATGTATGGATCCTTCTATTCGTCGTTTTGCTATTCCTTTTCTTTCTGATGCTGGGGTTTGCACGAAAGCATATTAGATTTAGCCAGATTTTTTTTAGCCTATTATACTTAATGCTGGTTGCGGGCATTTCGGTTGGTTCGGTATGGGGTGTTAATGAGCTTGTGTTGAAGCTTTACCCTCATTACGCTGCTTTTTATATGAGCAACTTCTACAACGTAAAATACTACTATCTTGCCTACTCCCTAGTTGTGTTGTTTTTCTTCGGGCTGCTCTACCCGTTTTACCTAAAGCGAATTCATATATTCAATTCATTAGCAGCAGTGTTTTTACTGTTTATTCTCCTGTCGGGTGCAATAATTTGGAAGATGCCCACAGCATCGTACTTAACCCTTGTACCACTGCTCTTTGGTTTGTTATCAGCAATCGTACTGCTTTTTGTTGATATCGATAAGGATAAAAGACCCTGGAGTTATCATGTGGTGTTACTTGTTGGGCTGTTGCCTTTAGTTTTTATGATAAGTCCATACATTAGCTTGATATACATTGTGTTTGGCCTAAGTATGCCCTTTGTGGGAGCAGGACTCCTTATTGTGCTTCTGCTCTTTTCGTTGCCACTTCTTGAGTATCCAATGGCACATTTTCGAAGGTTACTACCCATTGGGTTATTCCTTGCAAGTGCAATAGTGCTTATTGTGGCCCATGTAAACTCCAAGCCAACCCCCGAACAACCTTTGCAAAGCAATGTTATGTATGCAGCGCTCAGCGATACCGAGCAAGCCTACTGGTTCTCGTTGAACTTAAATACGGACGATTGGAATAAACAGTTTTTTTCTGACGATAGCATTGGCGACGCATCGGAGTTTTATCCTTGGAGGACAGGAGCGAGGCTCAAGGCAAAAGCCGAATATTTAGGGCTTGAGAAGCCCAGTATTGAAATGATTTACGATTCGGTGAAAACAGAAACACGAGCCGTTGAGTTTCTTCTCAAGTCGAAGATTAATCCAGTAATTACTGAGCTAATTTTACCCCTATCATCCAGCTTGCTATCTTTCTCGGTTAACGGAAAGGAGTTGACCGATTTGGATGTACCCTACATAAAGCGTATCGAAAGCTATCGATTCCAAATTATTGCCCCCAGATACGGTGGCGATAGGGTTAGGGTGGAGTACCAAGGTGCCGATTATTTATCGTTTAGCCTAATCGAAGTGATCCTGGGCATTCCTAAGCTTGAGGATGTTGAACCTATGCCGCCTCATATAATCCCCGACACGGGTTTCGAAAGCATGGTGACAGTGATTAAAACCAACCAAACGCTGCCAAGTAAATTGTAAAGGTAGGCATTAGCGTGTAGCCAAGTGAGTTCTTTCTAAATTGTGCCTCTATAGGCTTCGTGGCTAGAACAGCACTGGGTTTGAGGTGGTTCGCAAATAGTGATTGTAATTTGAAACATCTACGAAAATTATCCGTTTTGTAACTGTGCATAAAATTGCTAGTCGATTTATTTTATTAATAGTTTCAGAGCAATGCGTAATTATCTCATTCTTCTTGTAATCATTTTTGGTTTTTCCTTTTCACTTGCGGGCCAAGCCCAATCCATTCCCGATACCGTTAATTTAAGCGTTGATACTGTCAGCGTTAGTCACGATTCGCTCGCTGTAACGGTCGATACGTTGGCACTTACCGTTGACACCATTCCTGAACCCATTGTCTTTACACCGGAGACGGCATCGCAATACCTTTCAAGTTTGCTTGCCAAAAGTAACCTGTGGAAAGAGGATGACGATACGATGAGGTTATCCGTTGAGCGGTTGGTTCATCATTTTGCCGAGCCATTCGATAGCGTTGTTAATAGGTTAAAGCGATTCCAGTTCGACTCGGTTAGGGTGTCGAGGGACCGAATCTATAGAAGCGAAACCCTTCCATTACGTTGGCTCGATTCCTCATCATTTATTGTTGATACGGTTGGGCTAGATAAGGATCCTTTCGTAAAGGAGATCACCATTGTGAAAAGGATTAAGGATACATCTTCATACCCTAAGGTCGATTCTGTTTCGTACATGCTGTCCGATATTCAGTCAATGCTTCAGCCCCACGATACCATCATTAGAACCTATGTTGATACTTCGTACCTGAAGTCGCGAAGAGTTAAGGTACACCATCTTACCGACCAAGGGATTACTCCCTCGCTAATTCCACCCCGAAGCGGGAAAACCTATCGCTTCTCGCCCGACTCTTCCAAGGTTATTCTAACCGAGAGTATCCCTGTGTATAAGGCCAACGAGGAGTCGCCGTTTAACATCGTGCCTAGCCAAGGAATGCCAGATTCACTTAGGTATGCTGTGGAAAAGCTACTCGCATACACACATCAGCGCGACTCGTTCCTTTTGCATATCAACGATTTGGCGGGTCGTAAAACTTCGCTATGGCTAAGCACTGGAAAGGATGATTTAATTAGGTACTGGGTTCGAAATTCTAAGAATGACTCCATTACGATATGGATTGGAAATCCATCAAAATCAAATATATCGCTAATACTCGAGGAAGACATTAATGTTGAGCGGCTCGAACGAAAGATGATAGACGATATACCATTCACAACCACACGGGCAAAGCGTACGTTAGCCGAGTTAAATCCGCTTAAAGAAATTCCTATTTACTGGAATAGCGATTTCAGTAGCTCCTTCTCATTAAGCCAAAACTACCTGTCGCCCTACTGGGCTCGAGGGGGAGAGAGCTCGCTTAATAGTATGATCGATATCAACGGAAAAACAGAGTACAACAACAAGGAGGCTAAAACTCGTTGGACGTCAACGGGGCGTTTACGCTATGGTACCACTTGGACCGATGAGCATGGGTTCCGAACCAATACCGATATTGTTGAGATAAACTCGCAGTACAACAAGGTGATGCGCAAAATGCTCGACTTTAGCTCGAGTGTTTATGCGAAAACACAGGTGGCCAAGGGCTACAATTACCCGAACAATGAGGATGTTGTTTCGAAGTTCTTAAATCCTGGTACTTTTACCATTGGTGTGGGGTTTGAGTATAAGCCCGAAAAGAATACTACGGTTAACATTTCACCCTTATCGTACAGGAATACATTTGTGCTAGATACCGCAACCATAAATCAGGTAAACCATGGTATTGATATCGACAAGCGGGTGCGCCATGAGATGGGGGGACAGCTAGTATTTCGTAATAAGTTGAATGTTTTCGAGGATATGAGCATTAACAATGCGGTAAGGCTTTTTACCAACTACTTGGATAAGCCCAAGAATGTTGATATTGACTGGGAGTTTAGCCTTGAGAAGCAGATAAGTATGTATTTTAAAATTCGGTTAAACCTACATCTCATTTACGACGACGATATACATTTTACTATCCTCGACAATGCCGGAGAGCCAATTATTTTGCCCGATGGAAGCGAGAAAAAAGGCCCTAAGGCACAATTTAATCAGCTCCTGGGCCTTACGCTATCATTAAAAATTTAAGGTTAGGTTACTTTAGCTGCTCTTCAATGTTGTCGGCCTTATCGTTTATGCGTAGCGCCTTGTATAGTTCGTAAGCTTTCGACAGCACCGTTCTGTCAGCTGTACCCATATTGTAGATCTTATCGAGCCAAAATGTGGCTGAGTCAAATGCTGCTTTTGATTTTGCTTTTTCCTCTTGCACCTTACTCTTGTTGGTAATAGACCGAGTACCCTCCTCGATGTTGACTCCGGTGTTGTAATGGCAAATGGCAAGGTTTAGAAAAATCATCGGATCATCGGGGCTATGGCTAAGCGCCTGCGTGTAGGCGTTAATTGCCTCTTGGTATTGTTCGTTACGTTGATATACTAGCCCTTTAGCGTAACGAAAAGTTGCGTTTGTTGGATTGCGCGCAATTACCCTATCGAGATTCTTAAGCGCACCATCAATATCGCCTTCGTTAAAGAGCAGGTCGGTAAGGAGTAGTACCAAGTCCTCATGGTCGTTATGCATTGTAATTCCCTCAACAATAACCTGTTTGGCAGCAAGGGTATCACCTTTCTCTAGGTTTGCCTCATATAGTAGGAGGGTTGCATTTACGCCAAAATTTTTGCTGTGTAATCGCCTCAGATGATGAATCGCTCTGTCCCAGTTCCGGTCTTCATATGCTGCAATGGCGGCATTTTGCACTAGATTCAGATCGAGTTCAACTGCGAGTATAGGGCTTGATGTAACTTTTAGCGCTGCCTCAAATGCTTTAAGGGCCTCCTTATACCTGTGGTTTTTAAAATATTGATTGCCAAGTGTTTGGTACTCGTTGGCGAGTAGTACATACTTTGGTGCAATGTCCCTCTCAATCTTTCCACCTTTGTCAAGCGATAAGGCTTTCTCGTACGATTCCAGCGCAAAGAATAGCTGTTCGGGGTAAAGATTCATCCAGTCGTTGTTGTTTTTACTTTTTCCTTCTTGGTATGCGGTTTGGCTTAGCAATCCACGCATATACCATGTTCTGGGCCACATGGCCGATTCTTCATCCTCAATTAGTGCATCTATGGCTTCTTTTGCCTCGGTGTACTTGGCCGATTCGATTAGGTTAGATATGGTGATAAACCTGCTTTTTTGCAAGGGGGTTAGAATGGAACAGCCCGACAGTAATACGATAGAGATTAGCAGTAGTTGCCTCAGCATGTTGATGGGTTTTTGGTATTGTGAAATTGTAGATTGTGCAAATTTAATCAGAAAATACATAATCAGCTTTTTATTGTACAACACGATTTTGTTGCCTATTATATGCCGAATTGGAAAAAAGGTTACAGCATTTATTGCCCATTACAAAAGATTAGCTTATTAGGAGAAATTCTCCTTGGAGCTAATAAAATTTTTATGTTACAAATGTTGTTTTAGCAGCTGCGTATTAGCGAATTGAACATCTCTGGCTATTCAATAGTAACCAATAGTATGAGCTACGAAAAAGAATTTTGTACCACTGCTAATTGCTGATTTTGTGTTGTATGCGCTAGCATCATGTGGCGAGCAGTATAGTTATGTTGTTGCAGGCAAAGGTGAACTTATTTAATAAACGATAAACCTTTCTGATTTCAGCATTATTAAGTCGCAGATTGGGGCAAATATAAATATTATTGATAGCGATGAATCAAAAATTAAGATTTCTATTAAGGAGAATCTGCTTAAACACCTTAGCGCTACTGTAAGTAAAGGAACGCTAACTATAACAGTTGGGGGTGTGACCAGCTTGGGATTACGGAGAAGGGACTTCATCGAGTTGCGTTGACCATTCCTGCGACAGCTATCCATTTGCCTAACTCATACAGTCCAAAATGGTTACAACCCGCGTGTGTCCTGCGATGTATCAGGGTAATTTCAAATATACAAAACTTTCTGCACGTCAGGGAGTACGTTCTTTGAAATGGATTCATCAAAACTTTAGATGAGATGAGAGGCTGAACACAAATCCTGTATGCAACCTGCGGAGGTACTTCGGCAGGCTCAGTAACCATACTTCGGCAGGCTCAGTAACCATACTTCGGCAGGCTCAGTAACCGTCGAGCGAGCTGACTGGCTGGGGTTGCCACATTGAGGGTTCGGGTTGGCCTCTCGGACACGCTTTGCTGGAGACGGTTCCCATCCGCCCAGCGGTGCTTCCCTTTCAAGGGGTAGGCGCTGAATGGCCTGGGTCAAAAGGCAGAAAGCCAGCCATGGCGAAAATCTGTCAGGAGCGAGCATGGGCGCTGAACGAAAGTGAACCGACCGATGACGTGTCGAAATTAACCTTTACTGGAGCAAAATCGAGGGGGGAGTGACCCCGAAAGACCGAACATAACGGAAACCTGACTACTGGTTATGCGCTCCACGGCATTAGGGTGGCAAGAACCCTGCCTGGGCTCTGGTAAGGAACGGGAGAACCAGCGCTGCAATGCCAAGCCAAACGGCAGAGAACCTGTAAGGAAATGCCAAAAGTAGCGAAGTGCAGCGTTGGGGCGGATGAAGCCGTAGTAGCGACCATACCCACGAGAGCTGAAGTAATGACCCCACGAGCGAAGGGCTTCACATGGTGATGCCTTTTACTGTAGAACAAGTTACTGGTGTAACGATGATTTTGGGTAAAAGGCGATAGCAGAAATGCTGCACTCTGAAGAGCCGTATGATTCGAGAGGTTCACGTACGGTTCTGGGAGAGGCTTGGGGGTGAAATTCCCCCTTGCCTACTCGACATTTTTATCTATCTTTGATTTCTTTTTTGATAATATCTTCAATTTGGATTCTATTTTCAGGAAGATGATTATATGCAACATCCCAAATAATTTCATAATCAACACCAAAATATTCGTGAGACACTTTGTTCCTTAATAAATACATTTCTGTCCAAGGTACTTCAGGATATTTTGATTTTATTTCAACTGGAATCTTCTTTGATGCTTCCCCAATAATTTCAAAGTTTCTAATAACTGCGTCAACTGTTTTATAATCCTTTTTAAAACTCTCAAAGGTATGTTCAGTAATATAATCAGAAATTCTTGACATTGCTATTAGCAAGTCATCTAAGTACATGTTGTATGTCCTGTCCTTTTTTTTCACAATCAGACGTAGTTTACTTGATTTAAGATATTTTCTTTTATTTGCTCTTTCAAAGCATTCTTTGTTACCAAGTCAATTTTTCTTTTGAATATTTGCTCAAGATATAGTTCAAGTGAAAAGAATTTCCAGCCAATTGGTTTTTCCAACTCAACAAGAATGTCAATGTCACTTTCTTCCGAGTAATCACCCCGTGAAAAAGAGCCAAACAGCCCAATCTCTTTAACCGAATAATTACGGTAAAGAGTTGGTTTTAATTCTTTTAGTTTAGTTAGTATGTCATTCTTTGTAATCATAATCCAAAGATAACTCTTTCTTTTCAATGGGAAATGTTATGAAGTCATTTTTTTGCATTGGGCACAACGGCTGGGGGTGTTGCAAGTGTGGGAGAGCGAGCAACGATTACGTCTCCGATGAAATCGTACCGAACGTGCCAAACCGCTCCGAAGTTTCAATATCAACCCAAACCTGCCAGCCCTGTCTACCGATAGGCAGGCGACAGGCTGGTTGGTTGCACCCCTTGCTAGCCACTGGCGATTAATCTTTTCGTCAATTTTTTTCAATGCTTGCTACAAAACTCCAATTTCTTCTTGGGGTGGGCAAGACAAGCTCTTTGGCTGTTTTAGGTTAATGCGTTAGCCTGTGCGAACAGCCAATGTGCTTGGCTTTCAAAGGCACTTATTTAATAAATCTTATCTCAATGTCGTTTAGTTAAGGTTTTAGTTCTCCTTAACGTGACTACACTGGGTTCTTTTTTCTTCGTGTCTCTTTGTTCCCCCTTCGTGAACCACTTTGATAAGCTCAGCGCATCGCTTTGGGTAACCGTTTTATTTATAACACAAAACCTACCTGCCCTTGGTAGGGAGCTATGCACGCTGTCTGCTGTCGGTAGGCAGGGAAACAAGCGACAGGCAGGGCTGTCAGCCTGCCTGCTCGACCCCTATGGCCAGGCGGGCTGGCAAAGGCAGGGTCAACCAATCCTATCGAACGAGACATTTAATGTACTCCTGATCATTCCGTTTGAGCCTACGTGCGGCTTATAGTGCTATATTTGTACCCAAATTTTGACGAAATGATAACAGGTACTCTTATCAATGTAGCCGCTGTGATTGTAGGCGGAGTGCTGGGATTGCTGTTCCGCTCCCGATTGCCCGAGCGCATTACCCATACCTTTTTTCAGGCCATTGGCCTTTTTACCCTATTCCTTGGTTTTTCGATGAGTTTAAAAACCAGTAACCCTTTGCTGTTGGTGTTCAGCCTAATATTGGGGGCGCTGTTGGGCACCGTGCTTAGGCTACAGGAGCGGATGGAGAGCGCTGGCAACCATATTCAAAAGCGATTGAAGCTAAAGGGTGGGCAGTTTAGCGAGGGGATGGTTACTGCATTCCTGATGTTCTGCATGGGATCGATGACAATTCTTGGCGCCATTGAGGAGGGGCTGGGTAATGAGCCCAAGCTGCTCATGATTAAAAGCCTAATGGATGGCTTCTCATCCATTGCGCTGGTTGCAGCGCTTGGGGTAGGTGTAATCTTCTCGGCAATTCCACTGCTGATATACCAAGGTGGCCTAACATTGCTTGCAGCTTGGGTGGGTGAGGCCATGAGTAGCGTGATGATTGATGAGCTAACAGCTACGGGTGGAATTCTGCTAATTGGACTGGGTATTACCATTTTGGGCATTAAAAAGATTGAGGTGCTAAACCTTATCCCTGCCCTAATTTTTATTGTACCTTTGGTATACTTCTTTGGCTGATATTCAATTTAAGCTATGCAGAAAATTAGAATAAATCTCGATAAACTTTTCTTTAATCAATTTGGTGCTAATCCGCAATCGGTAACCCCATTGCCACAGGGTGGTTCCGATAGGCAATACTTTAGGCTTACTGCTGGCACCCAAAGCGCCATTGGCGCTTACAATCCCGATGTTGAGGAGAACAGAACTTTTATATACCTAACCCAGCATTTTGGGGGCAAGAAGCTACCTGTCCCACTTCTGTATGGCATTTCGGAGGATGAGAAAATTTACCTTTTAAGCGATTTGGGCAATCTTTCACTCTTCGATTATATTCTTGATATCGATTGGGATAAAAATCCTCAGACCGAAGTGCTAAAAAGAACCCTGTCATTACTTGTACGCTTTCAAATTGAGGGGGCAAAGGGTCTCGATTTTAAACAATGCTACCCCAAATCCGATTTCGATTTGCAGAGCGTGATGTGGGATTTTAGCTACTTTAAGTATAGCTTCCTTAAACCATCGGGATTTCGGTTCAACGAGGCCAAGCTCGACGACGACTTTTTGGCTTTGGCCAACCTACTGCTAGCGCAGCCAACAGGTTTTTTTCATTACCGCGATTTTCAGTCGCGCAACGTGATGCTGGTGGAAAACAAGCCGTATTTTATCGATTATCAGGGTGGTCGACGTGGTCCTATGCTGTACGATTTGGTCTCATTTCTTTATCAGGCTAGGGCTAACTTTCCCGAAAGCATTAGAACGGAGATGCTATCATTCTACCTCGATGAGGCAGAAAAGTATATCGAAATTGATAGAAAAAAAGCTCAACGCGAATTTCCTGCGTTTGCACTGGTTCGGGTAATGCAAACCCTTGGTGCTTATGGCTTCCGTGGTTTCTTCGAGCGCCGAAGCCACTTCTTGCAGAGCATACCATTGGCAGCTGTCAATCTGGTTAATCTTGTTGATAAGGTCACGGCGTGTGGCCTTGCATTACCAACCCTAAAGCCTATCCTTAAGTCGATAGCAGAAAAATATGGGCAGCCCTACGAACATTCCCAACCGTTTGATGGTTTAACTGTGGAGGTTAACAGCTTCTCATACCGAAAGGGTTACCCCTTAGAGCATCCCGAGCATGGTGGAGGGTTTGTGTTCGACTGTAGGGCACTGCCAAACCCTGGTAGGCTAACGGATTATAAGATGCTAACAGGTTCGGATAAACCTGTGATTGATTATCTTGAACAGCACAAGGAGATTGACACTTTTTTTGATGAGGTTTACGCCCTCGTAGCCAAATCGGTTAGGGCTTATCAGGATAGAGGATTTAAGCATCTTTCGGTATCGTTTGGTTGCACGGGCGGTCAGCATAGGTCGGTATACATGGCCAACCGATTGGCCAACAAGCTGAAGCATATAGGTAACCTTGCGATTAGGTTAAACCATAGGGAACAAAACGGATAATAATGGGGAAAAAAAATTGCCAGAAGAAGGATAAGGCCAAAGGGGCCGAAGAGAAAAAATTTGTTTGCAAAAAGTGTGGCCTCTACTCCAATAAGGAGGGTCGCCTTTGCAAACCTAAGCAATTCTTATAGCAGATTTTGTATGAAGGCAATGGTGCTGGCAGCAGGATTGGGTACTCGGCTTGGTGAGCTAACCCACCATAAGCCCAAGGCGTTGGTTGAGGTAGCTGGGCGACCCCTGCTGGCTCATATCATTGCAAAGCTGGTTAGGTCTGGGTTTTCCGATATTACCGTTAATGTTCATCACTTTGCCCCGCAGGTAATAGAGTTCTTGAGTCAAAATGATTTTGGAGCCAGTATCCATATCTCAAACGAGTCAGAGCTGCTGCTCGATACAGGAGGGGGCATCCTAAAGGCCCAATCTTTCCTCGATGGCGATGAGCCATTCTTAGTACACAACGTCGATATCCTTTCGGATATAGATTTAGATAAAATAATGAACAGCCATAAGCAGAGTGGAGCTCTTGCTACGTTAGCAGTGAGCAATAGAGTCTCTGCCCGAAAGTTGCTGTTCGACAGTGCGATGAAGCTGCGCGGTTGGAGGAACCTAACCTCAGGCGAGGAAATAATTCCCAGTAAATCTGATGGCAAACTCAATGAGTTTGCCTTTTCGGGAATTCACGTGCTAAGCCCGCAAATTTTTAGTGCAATTAAAAGCCGAGGCAAATTTTCCATAATCGACACCTACCTTTCACTTTGTGCCAATAAGGATATTTTGGGCTACGATGTATCGGCTAACTTTGTGCTAGATGTAGGAAAACCCGATAGTATTTCAAAGGCAGCCGATTTTTTAAAGCTAGACTAAGAAACTGTTTAAGTTCTATTCCTACAAAACATGTTGCTAATTGCCACGGGCTGGTTGCTGAGCACTTCGACAAGCTCAGTGTACCACCTGTCGAAGTAAAGCCCGTGGAAACTGAAAATCAAAGTACTAATTTAAACTTAAACAGTTTCTAGGTTTAGCTAGTCTTTATTCGAGTCTTTCTCCTTGGGTGCATTCGTGCTAATTTTCCCTTTCTTGATAACAGGAGGCTTTTTTGACGATAGGTTTATGCTGAACCTCGTTTTACGGATTAAAAAGTAGGTCAATCCCAGGCTAAGTAGAATGGTCGAGAGCCCAAAGATTTCCAACGTGCTGCCATTGGTAAACTCCCAGATAATCACCTTGCGAGCCACCGCAATAATAGCCACAAGCACAACAATCTCAACCTGAATAGCCTCCTTCATAAGGAACGCCTTAACCGTTTCGAGCAGCTCAATACCAATAAGGATTACAAGGAATATGCTGAAAAGCTCCATGAGATTTTCGGCTGATAGTTGAGCTAAGGGCTCCTGTACAATGTTCTTAACAATGAAGTATATTACATTGAAAGTTGCCAAAAGGAGGATTAACGACATGATGAAAAGAAGTACGATAATTATAACCCTTTGGAGCATTCTTAAGTACTTAAAAGTGGGGGTGCTTTCACATTGTGGTATTCTGTTCATATCATTATGCTGTTTGATGGTCACAAAGTTTATCGATATAAAATTACGTAATTTTCGACTACTGCCCGATTAATAAATACAGATTTCTCGCATAACTTGAAATGACACGACTCTCAAAAGTCAATGCGGGTGAGGGGGTGATGGCGGCTTCGCCGCCATCACCCCCTCACCTCTCGCAGCTTAACAGCGTGTCATTTCGAGCGAAGCGAGAAATCTGTTATAGGAATATCATTATAAAAAAACTTAGTCGAACACCAGAGGTAATTTTCAATAAACAGGGTATGGTTTGCAAAAACAATTGGGTTCTTCTATTCGATGTGCAAACAGAATGTTATATTTGCTAAGTTTTATTCAGGTTTTAACAATTTATATCCCCACCATCTATGCGTCGCTTGCTTTTACTGTCCATTGTTTTTATTCTTGTTCAGCCTTTTGTTGTATTTGGTAACCCAACTAAAATACAAGGTCTTGCCGAATTGTCAACCTATCAAGCTCAGCACTGGATCGATTCGGTGATGAATAGCCTTACCCTGAGGGAAAAGATTGCCCAGCTATTCATGGTGGCAGCATACTCCAATCGCGATCAGGAGCATGTAGATGAGATAGCTAAGCTGATTAGGGAGGAGCGTATTGGTGGCTTGTGCTTCTTTCAGGGCGGCCCGGTTCGGCAGGTAAACCTCACCAATTATTACCAAAGCTTGGCTAAGGTTCCGCTCCTAATCTCTATGGATGCTGAGTGGGGTCTGGGTATGCGGCTCGACAGCACAATATCGTACCCTAGGCAGATGATGCTGGGTGCAATGGACGATAATCGCCTGATATACCATATGGGTGCCGATATTGCCAGGCAGCTAAAGCGCATAGGGGTACACATAAACTTTGCACCAGTGGTCGATATCAATAATAATCCACAGAACCCTGTAATCAATACGCGAGCCTTTGGTGAGGATCGCGAGGCGGTAACACAAAAGGGCTTGGCGTATATGTTGGGATTACAGGATAACGGTGTGTTGGCTAGCGCCAAGCACTTCCCTGGTCATGGCGATACCGATACCGACTCGCATTACGATTTGCCCCTGCTCAACCACTCGCGTGAGCGTATCGATTCGCTAGAGCTTTACCCTTTCCGTAAGCTTATACAGAGCGGAGTGGCCAGCGTAATGGTGGGGCATATGGAGATTCCGGCGCTGGAATCTAAATCGAAGCTCGCCTCAAGCCTATCAGCAAATGTGGTAACTAATATGCTTACCCACGATTTGCAGTACAACGGATTAATAATTACCGATGCTGTGAATATGAAGGGCGTGAGCGACTACTACAAGCCTGTGGAATTAAACTATATGGCCTTGCAGGCTGGCAACGACATAGTACTTTTCCCCTCGGAGGTTAAGGAGTCAATCTCTAGAATTGAGAAGGAGGTGAAAAGGGGTAGATTTCCCATCGAGGAGATTGAGCGTAGATGCCGTAAGGTGATTGAGGCCAAGTATCGAGTTGGGTTAGATCGGTTTCGCCCCATTGAAACAGCAAATCTGGTCGAGAAGCTAAACCAAACCTCATCGGAACTTATTATTAGGCAAATTGCGGAGCAGGCTATTACCGTTACCAATAACAGGGACGATATTATTCCTCTGAAGGGACTAGACACCCTCAACGTTGCCTACATTGAGGTTGGCCCTGGCAGGGGCAAACCCTTTGCAGAGCAAATGGAGCTATACGCCCCAATTACCACAATCTCGGTTGAACCAAACCTGTCGGAGGATGAGCTGCGCGATCTGTACTTCTCGCTATCACCCTATAACCTTGTGATCATTGGGTACCATACCATTAGCTCTAGCCCGCAGCACGACTTTGGCGTTACACCCCCAATGGCGCAATTTATTGCCGATGTTAGCAAGAAGAAAAGGACAGTACTGGGAATCTTTGGCTCGCCATATGCACTTGGCAGGTTGGTTGAGCCAAATGCAACCAACAGCATTGTTGTTACATACGATAATTCACCAATAACCCAAAGCGTGGCAGCCCAGCTAATCTTTGGTGGGCTTACTGTAGGAGGGCGGTTACCCGTAACGGCCTCGCCAAGCTTTGCATACGGCGCTGGAATGGATGCTGGAAAACAAATTAGGCTAAAGTACTCCATCCCCGAGGAGCTTAGCCTGAAGGCCCATTACTTCAGCAAGATTGATTCCATTGCCTATGATGCCATTGCACGTGAGGCAGCACCTGGTATGCAGATTTTAATTGCCCAAAGAGGAACGGTTGTTTACAACAAAGCATTCGGGCACCATACCTACAATGATTTGGATTTGCCGGTTACCAACCAATCCATATACGATATTGCTTCAATCACCAAAATAGCATCAACACTCCCGTTGGTGATGGATTTGTACTCGAAGGGCAAGCTGGATATAAGCGATACGCTGGGTAAGTATCTATCTTTACCCGACACATCTCACTACAACAGCCTTATTATTAGTGATATGCTTTTACACCAGGCAGGTTTGGTTGCTTGGATTCCTTTTTACCAGCGCACCCTTTCATCGCTTTGGCCTAGGCAAGCCGTGGTGGAGTCAAAATTTTCCGAGGGCTATCCCTATCCGCTTTCCCGAAACAGGTTTGTAAGCAGGCAGTCGTACCCCTCTCGAAAGTACTACCGCAATCATTACTCTTATGATTTCCCGCATGAGGTGGGTCGAAACCTTTACGCAGCTGAATCTATGCCCGACAGTATCTACAGCTGGATATTTAGAGCACCTGTGGCTCCAAGAGGGAACTACCGGTATAGTGATTTAGGCATAATGCTCATGTTTAGGGTTGCGGGGAACATAATTGGCGGATCACAGGAGGAGTATTTGTTCAATACTTTTTTCAAGAAGTTGGGCATGCATAATACGCTATACAACCCACTTGCCAAATTGAGCGTCGAAAGGATTGTGCCTACCGAAAACGATGTGGTTTTTCGTAAGCAGCTTGTTTGGGGGCATGTTCACGATCCCGGCGCTGCCATGCTGGGGGGTGTTGCTGGCCATGCTGGCCTGTTCTCCACTGCCAACGATTTGGCCAAGCTTATGCAGATGTACCTAAGTAAAGGGAATTATGGCGGCGAGACCTTTTTGCCCAGTAGCACCATCGACCTTTTTACCACCTGCTTAAATTGCCAAAATGGCGTTCGCCGTGGGTTGGGTTTCGATAAGCCCGAGCCCGATCCCCTGAAATCAACTCACGTAAGCACTAAGGCCACTTCGCTTAGCTTTGGCCATACAGGCTTTACGGGGGCAATGGCTTGGGTTGATCCGGCTTACGATTTGGTGTACATCTTCCTTTCCAATAGAGTTTTTCCCGAGGCCGAAAACTCACGACTGATGAATATGGATGTTCGAACCAAAATACAGGATATTATTTACGATGCCGTAAACGATGAGCTCTTTTAATTGTTATTGATGAAGCGCTAACTATACATAAAAACATACACCAATATGAATGAGCACAAAGATATACTCGTTTCGTTAAGAAACTTGGAGCTCAACGACTATATCCAGCTTAAGGAGGCAATGCAGAAAGCCTACTCCGATATTGGGGGGCTGCATTGGAAAGAGGATCAGATTAAAGCGCTGCTCAATTTGTTTCCCCAAGGTCAACTTTGCGTTGAGGTTAATGGGGTGGTAGTGGCCTGTGCCTTATCAATTATTGTCGACTATGCCAAGTTTGGCGATACCCATACCTACGATCAGATTACGGGACACTACACTTTTAGCACCCACAACCCTAAGGGCGATGTGCTATACGGAATAGAGGTGTTTGTTCATCCCGATTACAGAGGGCTTAGGTTAGCCCGCAGGCTGTACGATGGAAGAAAAGATTTATGCGAAAACCTCAACCTTAGGGCAATTATGGCAGGGGGGCGTATGCCTATGTATAAAAAGTATGCCAAAGAGTTAACACCTCGTCAATATCTGAATAAGGTGGAGATTAAAGAGATATACGATCCTGTGCTCACCTTCCAGATGTCTAACGGTTTTCATGTTAAGAAGATACTCAAGAATTACTTGCCGGGCGATACCCAATCGCTCGAGTTTGCCACGCTGCTTCAGTGGCATAACATATACTACGAGAAGGAGGAGAGCCCTATCAAGCAGGCTAAAACAACCGTTCGTCTGGGGCTGGTGCAGTGGCAAATGCGCTCACATCCCAATTTCGAGTCGCTGGTTGAGCAGATAGAGTTTTTTGTTGATGCAGTTAGCGACTACTCATCGGACTTTGTACTTTTCCCTGAGCTGTTCAACGCACCCCTTATGGCTCCTTACAACGATATGGGAACTGCCGAGGCCATGCGGGCTCTAGCTAAATATACTGAGCCTTTGCTCGAAAAATTTAAGTCCTTTGCCGTTAGCTATAACATCAATATCATTACAGGTTCAATGCCTCTTATAAACGATAAGGGTAGCCTGCAGAACGTTTCCTATCTGTGCCATCGCAACGGAAATGTTGATGAGTACCGTAAAATTCATATAACTCCTAGCGAGCGAGAGGCTTGGGGGATGGTTGGCGGAGACGATATCAGGGTGTTCGATACCGACTGTGGCAAGATTGGCGTGGTGGTTTGTTACGATGTAGAATTTCCGGAGCTGATCCGGTTACTAGCCGATCAGGGAATGAATATACTGTTTGTGCCATTCCTTACCGATACGCAGAACGGATACATGCGCGTGCGCAACTGCGCTATGGCCCGGGCGGTGGAGAACGAGTGCTACGTTGCCATTGCCGGATGTGTGGGCAACTTGCCCAAGGTTAACAACATGGATATACAGTACGCACAGTCGGCTGTGTTTACCCCATCCGATTTTGCTTTCCCTACCAACAGCATTAAGGCCGAAACCACGCCCAACACCGAGATGACACTAATTGTTGATGTGGACTTAGACTTGCTAAAGGAACTCCATAGCCACGGCAGCGTTCGCATTATGAAGGATAGGCGAAACGATCTTTATGAACTTAGGCTGAAGAAGGAGTAGATATTCAAAAAAACACCCCAGTTCAACAAGAGCTGGGGTGTTTTTTTCTGCTATAAACTCTTTAGCATCTCCTCAATGGCTTTATCCAGCTGAGGATCTTTATTCTCAATCCTATCCTTGAATGTGGTGTTAATATAAATATCGGGGGCAACCCCTTCCAACTCAAGGTTCTTTCCGTCTAGCGTGTAGCAGCCCCAGGCAGGAACTCTAACAAAAGATCCATCCACAAGCCCTTTGCCCGATGTAAAGATAATCCAGCGGTAGGTTTCGGTGCCAATTAGTTTGCCCAAACCCAGCTGGCGGAAGCCAGCAGCGGTCATCTCGGCATCGCTAAGGCTATGCTCGTTCATCACCAATACCATTGGCTTACCCGATGGTGCAAAGTTTGGCTGTGGCGACAGCTGACCCTCGCGGTATTTCCACTGTAAGTATGGTCGCTGCGAAAGAAACTGCAACACATCGTCGTGTACATTGCCTCCTCGGTTGTACCTTAGGTCGAGCACTAACGCTTCCGCCTTTTCAGCATAGGTGGTCATGTCAATTAAAAACTGGTTTAGCGATCCCTGCCCCATATCTTTCATGTGAACATATGCAACACGCCCGTTACTCTTTTGGGCAACGTACTCCTTATTTGCATCAATCCACTCATCGTATAGTAAGCCTGATATTTCACCTGCAATAAGAGTTGGGATAACCGCTTTCTGCTCCTTACCCTTGCGCAGCAGGGTGAGCTCAATTTCGGGTTTTCGTGTGGGGAGCGTGAAGTAGAACTCCCTATTCACCTTCTCATCAACTCTTACCCCATCAATGGCTACAATAATATCGCCGGGTTGGAGTGGGGGTTCTGTTATGTCGATGTTTGAGTTCCGTATAATACGCTCTACGCGGTATGGGTTTGCGCTGTCGAAAATTGCCCCAATGGCAAGGGTGGTATGCGAGTAGAACGATTTTTCCTCATCGCCCCTCGATCGGAATCCCATATGCGATGCGTTTAGCTCACCCAGCATATCGTTTAGCAAGATTCGCAGATTTTCTCGGGTTCTGATATGCGGCAGGAAGCTGGCGTAGTAATCGCGCTTCTTTTTCCAATCGATACCGTGGAACATCTCGTCGTAGAAGTTCTCCTGAATAATGGTCCATGTTTCGGCAAACATCTGGTTAAACTCAGCGCGCAGGTTCTTGTTAAAAGCGTGCGATATGTCTATTTTATCAAGCTTGCTACTTTTTAGGTCAGCCTTATGGATGCTACCGTTGGCCAGGATGTAAAAGTCGTTTTTGCCTTGGGCAAGTTGGTAGCCATTGTAGCTAAGCGAAAACTGAGATATCCTTTCGGCCTTGGGACTTTCGAATGGCTTGTAGGTCATCTTCCAAAGGGCGTTTTCGCCCTTGTCGTGGTTCGATTCGAATAGCAGTATAGTCTCTTCGCCCGATTTCACTAGCAGTGGGGAGTTCTGCTCGCCACCAGAAACTCTAACCCTTTCCCAACGGTTATGGATATTTGCGAGGTCAATTTTAACAGCAATGGTTGTGTCTTTCTTGGAGTCCTTCTCGAAAAGCTTATCAAACTCATCGGTTTTGAACTCAGCAAAAAACCGGTGAAGCGGTATGCGATATATGCTGCTAGAGTTCATCCCTTTGGGGTAGCTAGTGGAGAATCTGTCGGTGGTGAAGTAGATGTACTTACCGTCGGGCGACCACACTGGTTGCGATTCGGTTACTCCTGTATTGGTGATATTGATGGTTTTACCCGAACCTATTTCGTGGATAAAGATATCCTGCTCAAAGGCCCTGAACGCTGTAAAGGATACGTACTTGTCGTCGGGCGAAAAGCGTGGGGTTGAGCTTTGGAAACCCCATATTTCGTCTGATGCAATAGTGCTAACCTTTTTCGATTTAAAATCGAGGATGTTTACATCGTTCCTGCCGCTAAGGTAAACCCCCTGTGTACGCTTGCTATTGAGGGTCATTTGCCTGTTTGTTTTCTCATCGGAGGTGAGTTGCTCGGCCTTCCCCCTTCCGTTGGCGGCAATGCTAAACCAGTTGGGCCATCCCTTGTGAGTTTGGCTGTATATTAGGGTTTGGTTATCGTCAGTCCAAAATACTTCGAATACACGCTCATTAGCACCGGTAGGCATTTGCCTTACAAACTTACCCTTGATATCGGACACAAATAGCTGGCCACGCGATACGAAAGCAATCTTTTTGTTATCGGGAGAGATATCGAAATTTGATATTTTCCCTTCCACATTAAAGCTGTTCTCCAGCTCAAGGGTTGAGTTGCTGTAGAGCGATACATTTATCTTGCTGCTAACTTTTGAAGCCACATCGTAAATCCATAGCTGGTAGTCCTTTTCGAACACAACCTTCTCCCCATTGGCACTTACCTGCGGTCTTTTCATTGAAGCATCGAACTGGGTTAGCTGAATCTTATCGCCATTAACCAGCTGGTATAAGTTGTACTCATCGTTGTACTCGTCGGAAACAAAGTACACGTTACCATTCATATCAATAGTTGGCCACATATCTTTACCCTTATACTGGGTGTGCTGCACAAAGTTCTTGGTGCTAGGGTTGTACGAGAGGATTTGGGGGCTATGATCGCCCTTGTATTTTTTCCTTTGGGTGAACATGAAACTCTCCCAGGAGTCGGTAAAGTAGTAATCACTGGTGTTGGGATGCTGTACAGTGTGGTGCGGGTTGTTGAAGTAGTGCTCAAAGAGTTTCTCTGGCGTACCACCAGTAACAGATACACGGTAAGTAGAGTATAAGTTGTACCTATCCGATGAGAAGTAGATCCACTTCGAGTCCCATGACCAGCTGTCGACATGATCGTCGGCATCATGAAATGTTAGCTGGGTAATCTCGCCCCCGTTGGTAGGCATTACGTATACGTTCTGAGCCCCATTTTGGCTGCCTGTAAAGGCTATCCATTGCCCATCGGGCGAGAAGCGCGGCAGGGTTTCCAAGCCGTCCATAGCCGTTAGCCTAAATGCAATTCCTCCCTCGGACGACACTTTCCAGAGGTCGTTCTCGTAGCTGAAAACAACTAACGATCCATCGGGCGATAGGGATGGTTCCGATATAAAGTAAGGTGGGGTTTTTGCTCCGTACGTAGTGAGCATAAGCAAAAGGTAAGCAGTTGCTACCAGTAGTATCCTTTTCATAAGCATTTTTAAATTTTTATAGTGTGAAATTAGCATAAAATAGTATCTGCTGAAAATAATATTTCAAATTTTATAAATGATGCACGTAGGCATTAGATGCGTTTTTAACCAAAAGTTAAATAAGCGTTTGAATTTGTGTTGGAAAACATCTACCTTTGCCCGGCTTGGACGACATCCAGATTCAATATCGTTGCAATTAAGTTAAACAATAACAATACAGTAGTGTTGTTTGTGTATAAACCAAAATATGTTTAGATGATAAATGTAAAGGACACTTCGAAGATTGCGCTAGTTACAAAGGGCAAGAGTTACAGCTATGGTGAACTCCTTCAGATGATCGAGAGTTTTGCCCTGCTGTTCAGAGGGAAAGGATACCAAAAGGTTGCAATTTATTCGGAGAATCGTGCAGAATGGATTGCCGCTTTTTATGCTGGATTACGCAACGAATGTGTTGTGGTACCTATCGATTTCATGTCGTCGACCGATGATGCTAGTTACATTATAAACGACTGCCAACCCGAGATGCTTTTTGCCAGCCCTGCGTTAAAAAAACAGGTGGAGGAGATAAATCAAAAGGTAACAAGTGTGCCTCAGGTGCATATTTTCGGAGAGGATCCCGTAGAGGAAGTGATAGGCAATGTTGAGTGGATTGAGCCCGAAGATGCCGAGAAAACGGCTGTTATTATATACACCTCGGGTACTACTGGTAGCCCAAAGGGTGTGATGCTATCATTCAAAAATATTTTTGCCAATCTCGACGGGGTATCCAAAAGGGTTGAGATATACACGCACGATAGGCAGGTGCTAATGCTTTTACCTCTTCACCATGTTTTTCCGTTGGCAGGATCGATGATGGCTCCCTTGTATGTTGGAGGAACCATTGTGATGTCGCCCTCTATGCAGTCGGCCGATTTGTTGGAAACCCTAAAGAACAATCAGGTGGCCATAATGATTGGTGTACCTCGTTTGTATGAGATTATCTATAAGGGAATTAAGTCGAAAATTGATGCTACGCTAATTGGCCGAATTTTTTACCGAATAGTAAAGCTGTCGGGAAGTCGTAAGCTGGCTCACAAAATTTTCAAAAAGGTACACGTTAACTTTGGTGGACACCTGCAATTCCTTGTAAGCGGTGGAGCCGCTTTGCCCAAGCATGTGGGTACCATGTTCCAAACGCTTGGGTTTGATGTGCTGGAAGGTTTTGGTATGACCGAGGCTGCACCTATGATTACTTTTACCCGTCCGGGTAAGGTGCGTATTGGCTCTCCGGGGCAAGCGCTTCCAGGTGTTGAGGTTGAGATTCGCGACGGTGAGATTGTTGCCAGAGGCCACAACGTGATGCAGGGCTACTACAACCGACCAGAGGAGACTGCCGATGTGCTTAAGGATGGATGGCTTTATACCGGTGACCTTGGGCGTCTCGACAGGGATGGATACCTATTCATAACAGGGCGTAAAAAGGATATCATCATACTTTCCAGTGGCAAAAATATTAACCCTGTTGAACTCGAGATATCGTTCGAGAAGAGTTTCGATGTGGTGAAAGAAGCCGGAGTTTTTCTGCACAACAATCATCTGCACATAGCTATTCTTCCTAATCTGGAGTTGCTTGCTGAGATGGGAATACAGGATGTGAATGCATACTTTAAGAGTGAGGTTATCCCAGTTTTCAACGGAAAGCTATCGCCATACAAGCGAATTTTAAAGTTTGCCATTGTAGGCAATGAGTTACCCCGGACCCGTTTGGGCAAAATTCAACGCTTTAAGCTAGCCGATCATGCCATGAAATCGCAGGATAAGAAGGCAACAGCAGAGTCTTACGAAGCTACAGAATACTACAATGCTGTTAAGGGCTATATTGAATCGCAGATTGATTACGATATTCAGCCAAGCCATCACGTGGAGCTGGATCTTGGGCTCGATTCGTTGAATAAAATGGGGCTGATTGATTACATAGAGCGGAGCTTTGGTGTAAAGATGGATGAGAAGAAGCTAATTAGCTTCCCAACGCTAAGCCATATGGCTGACTATATTAAGGAGAAGAAACAATGGTTTAAGGATGGAACCCATAGCTGGGCCGAAACGCTAAAGGAGAAGGTAGATGTGAAGTTGCCCAAGTCATGGCCAACCCACAACATCTTTAAGAGCTTGGCCAAGTATATGTTCAAGGTTTACTTCCGCTTCCACGGCGAAGGGGTCGAGAATATCCCCGAAGGCCCGTGCATCATCACCCCAAACCACCAAAGTTTTATCGATGGGCTATTCGTAGCAGCATTCCTAAAACGTAAGGTGTTTAGGGAGACCTATTTCTACGCTAAAAAGAAACATGTTAAGAATGCATTCCTTCGTTTCTTGGCTCGAACCAATAATGTTATTGTGGTTGATATGGAAGGCAACATCAAGGAGTCTATTCATCAGATGGCTGCTGCGCTTAAGGAGGGACGTAAGGTGATTATCTTCCCCGAGGGAACGCGTTCGAAAACGGGTGAACTGGGTGAGTTTAAAAAAACCTTTGCTATCCTTAGCACGGAGCTTAACGTTCCGGTTGTACCTGTAGCCATTGAGGGCGCCGATAAGGCACTGCCTGTGGGAGCAAAAATCCCTCGCCCATGGAAACGTGTAAACGTAACTTTCCTTGAGCCAATTCAACCCCAAGGCCATACTGCCGAAACACTAGTTGATGGCGTGTATGGGAAGATAGAAAAGGCACTTACAGGCCAAGCTAGCTAGATTTATAACAATATCTTGAATGGGAGAGGGGTGCCTCTCCCATTTTTTTTTGCATTCCCAACATGGTTAGGTTCCAATAAGGACGAATCCTGCCCAGTCAATTGGTAGATATCCCTTGCCAATGCAATCTAACTTTGCAAGGCGGAGAGCATCTGCATAAGAATTACCATTGAGCAAATGCTCGTAAAAGGCAATCATTAAATCTTTGGTTCTCTCATCATGCACCTTCCAGAGTGATGCGATTACATTGGGAACGCCTGCAAAAATAAAGCCTCTGGGCAGCGCCATGATACCCTCGCCTTCGGCTATGGTTCCTGTACCAGTATTGCATGCGCTAAGCACGGCAAGGTTCGCGTTTAGCTTTAGGTTTTGAAGCTTCGCAAGGCTAAGGAATCCCTCCTCATAAAAGGTTTTATTGATATTGTGGTGCTGATTTGGGTAAAGGAATAGGCCTGAACGTTCTGGATTGTTCTTGTTTGTTAGGCCATGCGTTGCTAAATGCAAAATATCGAAATTGCCGAGCTGGTGCTCCACGTTTTTTTCAGTGGCTTGCTCACCAACAATAGATACCGAAACCGTATTGTGCTTTTTGTACAGCTCGTTTATCCTGTCTACCTCCTCTTTTGATGCGTATAGCGGAGGGAGTGGGATGGATCCCCGGTAATCGGATGCGAGCTGGGTGGTTTCCCATATATTATCCATTGTAAAGGGTGCCACGGTAAGTAGCGAAGGCGTTGTCAACTCCTGTGCATTGAGCTTGGAACGGTACCAAAGCGACGAGGAGTAGCTATAGGTAACTGTGTGGGTTTCTATAATCATCTTGCTTGATGATGGTGGTTTAAGCCATTCGAATGGTATTTGAACTAGCTCGTTGCTTGGTATTACAACTAAGCTATTTAGCTCATCAATCTCGGCCATGATGGAGTGGCAAAAAAGTACTTCTCCAAGACCAGATGTGCTCCCACCCGTCTTTACCTCATAAATCTCCCTGCTAATCATTTTGTTAAGTTCTTCAACCCTCTTTTGCCCAACCCTTAGGCTATTGTTAGTGATGAAAATCCAACTCAGGGTTGAGTCGTTATGGCAAAACTCTATCAGGCCCTGTTGGGGATTGAGTAAACTTTGCAGTTCTGCAACTGTTGGAATACTTATTGACTGTAGGTTTGTATCTAGCTTACGGCTAACCCTATGCTTGGTTATTAGCGATTCAATAAGGCTGAAGTTCAACGCTTTATTTAGCGAGTCCCTTTCGTTGCTGCTAAGATTCATGTTGGTTAACTGAGTTTTAACCCTATTTACCTCGCTAACTGTATGCAGAAGTTCTGAAAACTGATGCGAGTTGCTCTCTAACTGTCCTTGCAAAATACTTTTACCCAGGTTGTTGTTTAGCTGAATGGCTTTGGATGAGAAAAATAGTTGAGCCACCAGCTCCTGGTCGGTACTGGGGTTGTAATTATTTAGAAGATAGGAGAGCGATTGGTTTACAAAGCGATTATATTCTGCAATTATGCTCGAAATCTCAAGACCAAACACTTCGTTTTGAACAATCCTTTTGTACAGCTCATTCTTTTTGAATATAATGTCAGAGATTAGCCCTTTATACAATGCTTTATTCTCCACCTTATCGAGCTTTAAATAGATTGTGTTGAGGATTTTGAAAAACTCAAGCTGTACCTTGGGGTCTAGCGAGTCGCTTAGCGATGGTAAGGCATGGTTACCAACCTGGTTGTGCTTGTCAAATTGTGCATTGATAATATCCACAGCCTGCGAGAACTGGTTTTGCCTGAGGTGTATTAGGGCTTGATTCCTACTAATACGTTCCTGAAAGAAATCGGCTGCCTTATGGTTTTCAAGGATATCAATCACTCTTTGTGCCGAGTCGGGTGCAATATTTATGGCCGCTTCTACCAGAGTGATATAGGCCAAACCCCTGTTGTAGTCAGACATGGGTTGGCTGCCCGCCACATCTTTGGCAATATGGTAGTGATGCCAAAAGGCAACCGTGTCGTTCAAATCGGAATAGGCTTGCGCCAGCAACGAGTGCGACGATGATTTCAGGTTCCACATTGGGTACTGGAGCGTATCGAGGCATTGGGTGGTTCTCAGGTTGTACTCAATCGATTTTTCAATATCCTTGATGTTCCAGTAGTATCTATTCCCCAGCATATAGTTGAAAAAGCTGGTGTATACAAGGGTTGGGATATTTCTTGGCGCTTTATTAAGTAACGAGAGGTCATTCTGTAAAACCTCAATAACTGTTTGTTCAAGGTCAATGCCATCGGTATTGCTTATTAGGCTCATATCGGCCACGGCAAGGCTCATGAGGTCGTTGTTGTGTAAAGCGGTATTTCTTGCTTGGTAAAGCATTTCAATAGCCTCATCGGTTTTACCCCTGCGGTTTAAGAACAGGCCATAGTCAACCAGCGTGTTGGTCATGGGTTCACCATCAACCCCAAGCGAATCGAGAATTGCAAGCTGTGAGGCTAGCATCTCCTCCTCGCCTCTTGAGGTATGATTGGAGCGTGTTAGCAATCCGCGCAGCAGTCGTAATGATACGGCGTACTCAATATCAATGGTGTCGGAATGAGCGGCAAAGGCTTGCATTGCATTGTACAAGTCAGAGTACCCCTCGCTGAATTGGTTGCCAAATTTGTAAAAATTCGACACCTCATTCTTTAGGAAGAGGAATTGCCGCAGGTCTCCTTGGTTTTGAGCCTGTATAGCTAGGCTGTCGATTTGTACTAGCGCTTCGCTAATATCTCTGTTGATGTTATACTTTTTCACAATCTCGATGTAAGAGTTGTAGTGTGAGTATGAGCGAAGCTCTCTGTCGACAGAGTAAAAAGGGCCGTATTGTGCGTAGGAAATAAAATTTATGGAAATGAATAGTAGCAGAAGGCTGAGCGTGGTAAGTAATGATCTCATAAGGAATATGTTTAAAAAGTTGCTTAGTTCTTGTCTGATAGCTGCTCAATATAGTGTTTATTTTTAAACCCATATAGGTTTAGCTGTTTACTTATAGGCATTATCACTTGTGTTCTCGATATCTTTTGCTGTTATCCTAAATTCTTGCTCTAGCTATCGGCCTATAAGTATAAAGCTAGCCCAGTCCGTGGGCAGAAAACCGTTGCTTATGCACTCCAACTTGGCAAGTTGCAGCGCCTCGGCATAGGACATTCCGCTAAGTAGGTGCTGGTAAAACGCTACCATAAGCTGCTTAGTTTTCTCATCGTGCACCTTCCAAAGCGAGGCAATTATATTGGGAACACCAGCGTACATAAATCCACGGGGTAAGGCCATTACGCCTTCGCCTTGCACCTTCTGACCAACGCTGGTTTGGCACGCGCTCAGCACAACAAGGTTTGCCTGGGTATTCAAATTGTATATTTCGTTTAGGTGAAGCGCATCGATGCTCTTTTCGCTTGAAAAGTAAATTCCTGAATTTCGAAAATTATGAATATCGGCAAAGCCGTGCGAGGCAATGTGAATGATATCGAAGTCGGCTATTTGCATAGCAAATTCCGATTTGCTAACCTTGTCAAAATTAACCAGCATTTGCCCCTCAGCCTTTGTGCCGAATAATTTACCCAGCATTAGCACTTCTTGTTTAGCCATGGGGAGCAGAGCCATTTGCTTAATATTATCCCTGTCGTTGGCATTGCTTTGGGCTGATACGCTGATATTATCTGCAATTGCAGGGCTACTGTTCAACGTTGAAAAATCTGGGGCAAAGGCAGCAAAACTTAGCCTATTCGCATCAGTAGCTTTGGAATGGCTCCTCGCCCATAGGCTAAGGGAATAATGGTAGCTGGTGGCCAACTTGCTACAAATGGTGTTGCCTGTATTATCAATAGGTAAACTCTCCAAGGGAATATCGGAGAAAAGTGGATCGGGAATTAAAACAATCCTCTTCTTTGCTGAAAGAGGTTGCTCTATGTCTTCAAAGAGCAGTTTGTAAAGCGTCGTACCGTAGAGCCTATAGCCATCCAAGTCGCCTGTTTTTAGGCTTCTAAAATAAGCTGTAAATGCATCCACTTGTTGAGCGCTTAGCTGGGTTGTTGTATGCTCAATTGTATTGCTATCGATATAGAAGCGAATTAGCCTTCGGCTTTGCTTATCAATCCCAGTTACTATGTCCTCGCTGTCGTCGTTGTAGCTGTCGATATGATAAAATATTATTGCCATATCATTGGATATTTGGCCTTGAAGCGAGTCGAGATTTAGCTCAGGTATAATTGGGTTAAGCCTCTGCGGTGTTGTATTTATCTTAGGCTTAGCGTTCAGTACTGTGTTGGCTAGTTGTAGCTTTAGCGATAGGCTCTGATTGTGTAAATTATTGTATTCTGTGCTTACATTGCCTCCTATCTCTTGCAGCTTTAGGTCAATCTCCTCTATCTGGTTTCGTAGAGCAACTTCAGCAGAGTCCTCTACCTCGCTATGGCTATACCGAGAGCTGAGCAGGTACTTTAGGTAGTTTGCGTTGGCCTTCTCGCTATACATAACAGCTTGCCGTACTGTTTCATCATCTTGTTTGTGTTTGTTTTTCTCAAGGCTAAAGTAAATTCCGTAAGAGGCAATGGCCTTGGCTCGTCGTGAATTTTCTATACCCGATTGCTCGCCCAGGGCTTTATCGTTTATAATATCAATTAGTTTAAGCGCGTAGCTACAGTGGTTTATTCCATGGGTTAGGAGGGAGGTATCCTGTGCCTGCTGATATAGCCTTTTGTAAGCTTCAATTTTTGCGGCCAACGATCGGTAGTATCGAATAATGTACGAGTCGCGAGGTGTTGGTGGTATATCGTGCAAATCAAACTCCTTGCCCCTGTGCTCGTACCCTAGCCGTTTTTGTGCAATGCCAAGTGCACTGTCGGGCTTGTTCCACTGAAGGTAGAGCCTGGCAAGTTCACCGTAAAGCGTAAACTCATGGGGGAATCGTCCCTTCCACCCGCTTTTCCCTGCACTATACACTTCGTTAAAGCATTGGCTGGCCTTGTCGTAGATTTTCATATTCCGGTAAAGCCTCCCAAGGTATAGGTTTGCAGTAATATATTCGAGTGATGTGGTGCCAAAAACCTCCGAGGTTATCTGCTTGGCATTTATAAAGTAGGGGAGGGCCTTATCGTATTCATTGAAGTTCCTATACAAATCGCCCAGCGCAAAGTTAAGCCCATAAACCTTTGCTTGCGACATGCTGTTTGCCTTAGCATACTCTTCGGCCAATTTGCCATAGCGGGTTGCTTTGTCGTAATCTCTCTGGAAAGCATAGTACTGCTGCGAAAGCTTCATGAGCGTTGTGTAGTAGGTAAAATCTTGCCGTGCACCCGATTTTTCGAATGCCTCTGCAGCCGCCTCGAATAGTTCTGCCTTTAGGTATAGCTGCGTTTTGTCGAGCCGTTCGGCTTGGATAAAGTAGAGAATTGCCATGGCGTAATCCGACGATTGATTTTGTAAGATTTCTGTAGCTCTGCTAATGTATGTGTTGGCCTTATCGGAATTCATCATCTTTGAGTGGAGCTGCCAAAGCGTGAAGTATGCTATGGCCAGCACCTCAGGGTATGTGCCGGACTCTTCGAGTAGCTTGGTGGCTTCGGTAAAAAAAGACTCACTCATCTGGTAATCGTTTACCAGAGTGTACACCCTTGCCGTTAGTAGGTAGTTCTCAATTAGTTCAATGCTTTGCAGCGGATCTACCCTACCGCTCACCCTATCCCTTGCTTGCTGGAGGGTTTCCAATGCTTCTTGAGGCCTGCTGTTCTCGCCCTGAAGCTGCGCTTTAAAACTGCTAATAAAGAGGTAGTGTTCCCATTGCTCCTCGTTGCGGTATTTATCCATAGCTACATCCGATTGTGCAATAGCTGTTGCCAGATGCTCCAACGCGTAGCTCTTGCGTGCGCTTTGCCAGAACACACAATTGGTTGGTATAGATCGGTAGTGCACAAAACGATCGGGGTATTGGGCCAGCGAGATGCTAATAGATGATATTGCCAGGCAAAAGGCAGCTAGAAGTTTGAAAAGCCAGGCTTTTAAATACAGACGCATTGTTGCAGTTTTTAGTGCTGTTTGGATATTGTAGGAGTCTCTTTGTCAGGGCGTATAAGCCTTGTGCCCGGAGTTCATGCTATTCTAAAAAATACTTTTTTTATCAAAATTATGTGACTTTTACGAATCCGTTTGGGGTTTACCTCGTACTACAATATAGGATTGTTGAAAATACCCATTAGTTTAATAGAAATTTGAATGATTGTGATTTTGATGCACAACGTAATAATGGCATAGCATTTGAAACCCAAACATTCCTATGGCAAATCTAAGGTTTGAACTGAAATTATAACCAACACATAAAGTTTTGTTTTCACTTTTGGATAAAATGCCCTATTGTTTACACCAACAATCGGTTTCACTTGATATATAAATTCGCCAGCCAGGAAAAAATCTGTAAAAAAAAGGCAAATTTGTATCAAATATCTTTTCAATTATGAGGATACATAGCAACAATAGTATTGAGGCCATATCAATGGAAACAATTGTTGATATTGCCGGCAAGGTGGTATCAAAGTATGTTTTTCGTTCGGTTATTCCCCATCGCGAGAAGGAAGATGTTGTGATGTCGATTGTGGAGAAGTTTATTCGAAGCCGATCGAAGATTGAAAGTTCGTTTGAGGGAAAAGCCAAGGCCACTACCTACATTGTTGCAATATTAAATAGAATGTGTTGCGAGGTGATTAGGAAAGAGAGCAGGCACTGGTACTCCATTGATGAGGAGGAGCTGTTTAAAAGTGAATCGAACCAGAGTACCCTTCCCATTGAGGCTGAGAAGAGTTACGCCATATCTAACGAAGTGAACCGTTTGAATACTGCTTTGTTGTTTTTTAATGAGGATTTGGCCAAGCTAAAGGTGTTTCTTAGGTGTTTGTTCGATTTGCCCTACAACCCAGAGGAAATTGCCGAGTATGCAGGTAGTAAGGCGCAGCAGGTGACCGTTTTACTAGATGTTGCCGATCAAGGATCAAAGGGCGATAAGTTTGAAGTTCTGTCAAAGGTTGTTAACTTTGTGGAGGGAAAAAACGTGAAGGGTGATGCCGTTCGGATGTGGCTTAACAAGCAAATTGATGCGATTTTGAATAGACTCAATAGGAATGGGATATCAAATCACAACAAAGAATCGTTAGCTATTCTGATGGAACTTCAGCAAGCCAAAAATTAGGACACCCTCAACTGCTTCAACCAAAAATGTAAGATTTAAGTATCCGACAATTATGTCAATAGACAATCATTTGAGTGAAGAGCAAATTGCTCAATGTGCTGATGCTATTATTGGTGGTAGTTATGGTGAACTCGATTCGCAGCTTCGAAATCATTTGACCATTTGCGACGATTGTGCCGCTGAGGTGCTTAGCGTTACCGATATTGCCATCGATTTTAAGGCTGATGCTGCTCGTGGTTGGTTGGTGAGGTTTAAGCCATGGATTGTTGCCGCATCGGGGGTGGCCGCAGTGGGAGTAGTTTTTCTGCTTGCCACAAGCATACTAAATCAGCCTCAGGTGCATACCGAACCCGCTAGCCCAAGGGCTAGCTTGCCATTGGCTGAGCAGGTTGATACACCTATCGACACAGCCGGGCAAACTATTGACAAAGGGGTGATAGCTGCTGCTGAACCCAAGGCTAAGGTCAAGTCGGAAAAGAGCCACAATACGAAAGAAGAACAAAACATACCCAAAGAGCAATCAGCTTCTATTGCTGGCGGTGGAGCATATGTGCCAGATCAAACCCTTGAAATCCTTTTCGAAAACTTTACCCAAGCATATAGGGGAGAGGATGTGGTTATTAATACTAGGGGTGTGGTGAATGTGCCAGGTAGCGACTCACTCGTTTGGAGCAACCCCAGCAAGGAGGAACTTTACGTTGAATTTTTCGACAATACAGGTAACCGTTTTCTTACCCTAACCGAGCGATCGTCGGGGGTTAAGCTACCCGAGTTAAGCAACGGATTGTACTACTGGAAACTTATTAACCAAGATTTTGATTTGCTGTTTGTTGGTAAAATTGTGGTTGAGTAAAACGGAGTTTAACCAATTAGCTATAGCACAAAGCAACGTTAGGCGTTGCCTTTTTTTATCCCCGAATAGTCATTAGTACACCAGCCGCGCTGCGGCATATTCAAAAATCTAACAACTCTTTAAACTTGAATGTCTTTCAAAAAAACTAAATGGTTTAAGTTTACAGCTGGATGTATATGTTGACGTTGCATCACATGTTAGATGAATGAAAAGGATTCGCTAATGACAACCGGAGCGAAGCGTAGCTCAGCGTTAGCTAAATTTGGGTTTATGCTTTGCACTTTGGTTATATTCATTCGATGGGGAGTTGCCTTTAGCCAAAATTAATGATGCCATAGGTCGGCATCAATTTGTTTAGAATCGTTGGCTTTGGATTATTCTCCTTCAGGATGTGTTGCGATGGGTAATTCTTTGCAAGTGCATTCCCTACAAAACGATACGCGACAACCTGGCAAGGCCATTCGACTCCTTATGGTGGAAAAGGTAGGGCCAGCTGTTGAGGTAAATAACGTTGAAGTTAGTCCATCCGGTGGACCAGGTAGTTTTGTATAGCGTTACAAGCTGCGTCATGTCCTCATTTGCTTGCAGTAACATAATTTCGCCACTCATAGCGCTGTAAAGCAGTAGGTATGCCATCTCTTTAAAAGTAAAGATGGTGGACGATGTCCATTCGGTTGTAGTTTCGTATGTCAGCCTCAAGGTTGATTCGAATGGGTTGCTGCTTGCTGTATTATGCTTAACGCATTCCATAACAATGCTTTTTTTTGCAGTGGAGTGTTTTAGCACGTATAAACACTCTTGACTTTGGGCAAATTCAATATGATCCCACTGCGGCTCAATGGTATGGCTAATTGGTGTTTCATCAATTTGGGCCGTTTGTGGGTGTATTCTGTTGAGCAGAACTTCACCCGTTGTGCCGATGTACCTAAAGAGGTATGGCTCCAAGTTAAGGTGCACTACGCTCGTTGTCGACCATTGGGTATTGTCAAATGTATTATTTATTGATACTTGATTTTTACTTGCAATATCCAGAATGTTTAGGGTCGTTTTTACCTCTCCAGTTTGCGAGTTGGCCAGCAGGTATAAAGGGCTACCCTGCGATGTTCTGATGGTGCTAAAAAAATTCCAGCTATTTCCTATTGAGAGGCTAGCCAGTGGCTTGTTGCCATACGACATCCTCCAGAATGCTGCCTTGCCAGTGTGCGTGTCGTAGCAGAACATATGGGGCTCGTTGCCAATTACGTAGGCGTAAGCAATGTCGAATCCCTTGTTAAGGGTAAGGTTTACTTTTGGGGCTTCGAAACCCGCTAGCTGAGCAAAGCTTAAGTTGTGTGCAATGGCCACAATGCAAAGGGCTAAAATCAATTTCATCTGATCCCATTTATCATTTAGTTATTAGTTGATAATTTGGGCAGAGATTGAAATGTAAATGCACAAGTAAAATGGACTAGCTGGTTAGAATTTTTGAACTATTCCTTCCCCGACATGCTGTATGCTTGCTGGCTATTGCTGGCGATATGCTCTTGTATTCTGTCCAGCTCTTCCTGTGCCCTCTCAAATGACGGGTATTCTCCAAGGGTAATGCTATTGTCCGAGAAAAAGGCATTGCCAGCAAAGTGGCCAAATACGAAGCATCGTTTCTCTCCAATTGATTTTGAAATGGAGAATTTAATTACGTTTATAAGTTCACGTTTATCTTGGGTTCTTATCCACATAGCAATTGTTTTTTGCAAAAATATCACTAGCATCCGAAACTTTTCGAAAATAAGCAAAAAAAACCTATAAGCCCCACTGAATACGCCTAAAAATTCGAGCTATCCAGAAAATAAGTTCTTCTCAAAAATCAGTTCCCGTTGCTTTTTAC